>ENA-ORXT01002420-ORXT01002420.1-marine-metagenome-genome-assembly--contig:-NODE-2420-length-22497-cov-15.194781_pt1 | contig 22497 bp, 20 predicted proteins | sample MGYA00237868_ERZ511482 | MGnify/ENA metagenome assembly ERZ511482
TTGAATTGCTGAAACTGTTTCGTGCGCTAAGGCTTAGCGAAATCACAAATTATTTGAAAATAATTGGAATTGGAGTAGCGCAGAAGAGAGTGAAGTCGCTACTCTATCTATTGGATAAATTTGAGCTTGTGGCTGTGCGCAGACGTAGCCACGTTGATTATTACTATGCGATATCAACTGATAAGAAGATTGAACTGGGAGGAAAAATTGATGTTGTGAGCGCAAAAGTTGTAGTGACAAGTTACTACAATGGAAGCACTGTTGAAGATGAAAGAAGGCTGTTATTAAAGAGTCTAGAGAGGCGAAAATGACTCAAGAAATATCAATAGTTGACAGTATTGCATTTACGTTTGGATTGGGCGAGACAGAACTATCAGTCTTTCTTAGAACTGCTCCTTATCGATATAAAATCTACTACATCAAAAAAAGGAGCGGGACTGGTTATCGTGAAATCGCTCAGCCCGCAAAGGGCCTCAAGACTATGCAGCGTTTTGTTATTAAGGAGTTTTGTGAGGATAGCTTTCCTATTCACGACGCAGCAATGGCATACACCAAAGGTGTGTCAATCCGTGATAACGCTTTGGCTCACTCAGGTAGCAATTATATTTTAAAAATGGATTTTGAAAACTTTTTTCATAGTCTTGTTGACACTGACTTGCAAAAACACACTGAAAGACACTGCTCAAACATGCCGTCTGATTTCGAGTTCGTTTTCGCGAATTTATTTTTCAGAAAGAACAAGGTCTCGAAGAGGCGTTTCGTGAGTATGGGAGCTCCCTCATCCCCATTTCTATCCAATTCTCTCATGTACGAATTTGATGTGGAGGTATCTGAACTAGCAAAAAAACACGATGTCGTGTACACGCGTTACGCTGACGATCTGACGTTTTCATCAATCGCACCTGACGTGCTGTTTGGCTTCCCTGCTGAAATTCAAAAAATACTAGCGAGAATCGAATACCCTGTCGTCAAAATTAATGAGGCAAAAACTGTATTTGCTTCCAAAAAGAACAACAGGCATGTCACCGGATTGGTCATTACTAATGAAGGTAGTGTTTCAATAGGCAGGAAGAAGAAGCGCTACGTAAAGTCGCTATGCTTCAGTTTCATAAACAGCAAGCTAGGCGATGATGGCGTTGAAAAGCTAAATGGCTTGTTGGCCTACATTAATGATGTAGAGCCTACATTTTTGGATGCGCTCTCTCTAAAGTATGGAGAAGATATCATTGCGAAAGTCAAAAGTGCTCAGGCTAAGCTCTACCGATGAGCGAAGTTTGGATCGAAGGTTTAAGTTCTCCATTCTGGTACACTGCATTCGCCTGAGCTATTTGAGCTTAGGGTATTTCACAGTGTGTCAACCCACTCAGGTGAACCAGTAATGGTTGCCGAAAGTCGAAGTAACGCAAGCAGGATGAGTATCTTCATTGATGCCTCCAGTGTTCTGATGAAATTGTACATCACTAATAGCAGATACGGCGAGTCACGTCGATTTATTGACGGGCAAGATGGTGAGAGAGAGACCACTAAGTTAAGCCGGAGAGGACATTGAGGATTGCCGTAATCCGTTGTCTTCTCCGGTTTTGCTAAAAACCCACTGAGGAGTTGGCATGGCTGCCAAAGGGTCGTATAGGAAGACGCGCAAAATCCAAGATTGGTATCGCGAGAGAAAATATCTTCATTTCGATAGACCTCTAGGGCATGCCGCTGCTTTGAAGGCTACTCGTCCGACCGATGTGGCGATTCATGCATTTTACCCGCTGATTTCCTATGAAGTGGAGTCAGTGAAAGTGCAAAAGGTTAAGGGTACAAAGAAGCTTGTCCAGACAAGTAAAACTCGGCCTATTGCGTACGCTGCACACCTTGATAGTCATATCTACAGCCGTTATGCGCATGACTTGAGCAGACAGTATGAGAAGGCTCTATCGGCCCATGGCCTATCAGACTGCGTGCTAGCCTTCAGAACTCTAGGGAAGGACAATATAGATTTCGCATCACACGCCTTTGATTACATAAAAAGCAAGCATTCATGTTGTGCTATTGCATTGGATGTGAGCGGCTTTTTTAATAATCTTGACCATTCTGTGTTGAAACATGCATGGTGCTATGTGCTCGGAAAAAAAAGTTGCCAGATGATCACTTTGCAATTTTTAAATCGATAGCTAGGTTTTCAACGGTTTCAAAGAAGGATCTGTTCGATAAATTAGGTATCTCCTCGAACAACCCGAAAAATGGACGTGTAAGGGTCTGTACGCCTAAAGAATTTAGAGAGGTGGTCCGTAGCTCTGGTCTTATTCAGACGAACCCAAACTCGTATGGGATTCCCCAAGGAACACCAATAAGTGCTGTGCTATCGAATATCTACATGCTTGCTTTCGACGTAGCCGTAAACTCTATTGCCAAGAGTGCTGGAGGTACATATTTGAGATACTGTGACGACATGCTGCTGATAGTTCCGATCGACAGAAGAGCTTCTGTGGAATACGAAGTTTACTCTGCAATCAAACAAATCAAGCTAGAAATAAATGCTGGCAAGACAGAGGTCAGAACCTTTGCACGATACAACGGCGTTCTCAGATGCGATAAGCCACTACAGTACTTGGGGTTCGTTTTCGACGGCGAGCGGGTATTACTAAGAAGTTCTTCGTTAGCGAGGTATTCGGATAAGATGCGCAGAGGCGTAAGGCTGGCCAAAGCAACGATGAGAAAAAGAAACGTTCATCGTGTTGTTCGTGGGCACGAAGCGAAGCCTCTGTATAAGAAGAAAATTTACGATAGGTATTCTCATCTAGGCACACGGAACTTTGTAAGTTATGGCCATCGTGCTGCAAATAAGATGGATTCCCAAAGCATTAGAAACCAACTGAAACCATTGTGGGCAAGGTTGCAAGCGCAGATTGACCGCTAGGCGTTCCCCTCCGTATACCCGCCTATTCCGTGCTGAGGGCGCTTGGGGAGTAAATGTCCTTCACTAGCTTCTTGGTGTGGTGGTGGAGGAATTAGTGCTGAATTAGTACAAAAATTATGGAAAATTAGAAAAAATCTTCACTAAGCCATTGATTCTATTGTGCCACCACATAACGTGTAGTGGCGCAACATTTTAAAAAAACTCCAATTAAAATAACAAGATAGAGTTAATTTGTACTAGCAGCTGTAATACATATCAAACTCAACCGGATGCGTAGACATACGCATACGAGTCACTTCTTCCATCTTCAGATCGATGTAGCCGTTGATCTGATCGTCAGTGAACACACCGCCAGCAGTCAGGAAGCCACGATCGGCATCGAGCTCTGCCAGAGCCTGGTCCAGTGAAGAACACACCTGTGGAATGTTCGCCGCTTCTTCTGGAGGCAGGTCGTAGAGATCTTTGTCAGATGCATCACCAGGATGGATCTTGTTCTGGATACCGTCGAGGCCAGCCATCATCAGTGCTGAGAAAGTCAGGTACGGGTTGCCGGTAGGGTCAGGGTAACGAACCTCGATACGACGACCTTTAGGGTTGCCAACATACGGAATACGAATAGCCGCTGATCGGTTACGAGCAGAGTAGGCCAGCATAACCGGTGCTTCAAAGCCAGGTACCAGTCGCTTGTAGCTATTGGTAGAGGCGTTGGCGAAGGCATTGATAGCGCGTGAGTGCTTGATGATGCCGCCGATGTAATGCAGTGCAGTTTCAGACAGGCCACCATAGAGCTCACCTGAGAACATGTTCTCGCCGCCTTTGAACAATGACTGGTGTACGTGCATGCCACTACCGTTACCGCCAACGATGAATTTGGGCATGAAGTTGATGGTGCTCATGTGCGAATTGGGCAGGCAGATTCGTTCCGCGTTCTATGCTCTGGAAGCACTACGTACAAACACAGTGTGATCAAGGCAGGATGATGATTGGACTGGCTGGAAATCATCACGAATACAAATATTGACCGTGTTGATCAGTCTCAAGTTCTAGTCACAGGCCTTTGGCGTAATGGCATCGTTGTCACAGTTGCCTTCGGGATGATCAGAACTTGCCGAACAGATCGCCAAAAACAGCGCACCGTGATACCGCAGCTTCTGTCACTGACAGTCATTGGTATGTTTGATGACACGACCATTAACTAAACAAAAACTTTGATGCCGCAATGCCGTCGTGATTACAACTATACTCATTGGCGGTAAATGCGTGAAGGCGAACTCGCCGGTTATGCCAAATTCGCGCACCCGAAGCTCAGGATGGAAGAAATGGGTAACGAAAGTTTAATAGGCCAGCTATTCGGTGACGAAACACTTGAGTACTTTAAGCGGAAGTGCCGTGGTGGCGCTAGCGGCGTTAAAGGCATCGTGTATGAGAATCACTTCGCCGTCTATCAATTAGCTTATTTGGTGCCAGAAGATTTGCAGGTAGGCTCAAATGTCCATGTCGAAACCCAGCTAGACGACTTCGTTGACGACATAGTTGTCAGCGATTTCAAACTGAGAATCAGGAAGCACTATCAGCTTAAAAACAGCGCATCTGTTTCCTGGGCTGGCGGGGATCACCCGATCAGTGATGATTTCCGAATGCAGAAGGAGTTAAACGACCACCTGTGTTTTAGTTCAACCACTACCACCCTAGTGTGCTCGGATTCCGCTCGAGCCGACCGATTAAGCCAGCAGATTCCTGCAGAAATCTCCAACCACTCAGAGGTGGAGAATTTCTGTTACGGAGAGACTCTGAATGCGACACTACAGATTGAACCTAAACTATTCGACGCTATCAAGAATCTTTGTGCATTCGCCGATACAGACAAGGTAGAGCGGCTTGGCGCACTAATCCTAGGTGTGTGGAGTGCTAATTGCGGCCAGATTTCCAGCGTATCTGAGCTATGGGCGCTGGTTGAACGGTATGAACTCAACTACGTCAGAAGCGACGGAGCACTAACCATACCTGCTGCGCTAAGTACGATTTTGATGCAAATAAATGGTTTCTCCTATACCATTCAGGATGGGTACTTCGTATGGAAACAGGCTGGTTTGCATATGGAGGGTACCTTTCCATTTCCGATAGATTCCAAGCAGTTCGAAGAACTTAGCAGCAAGATCGTGGAAGTTTCGCCCACGGAGATCGAAGATCTGGAGAACTTACTAGTATGAGCAGAGAATATACAGCCTGCACGGACAATGCAATCAAGGGGTTCCTATCCGCTTTGGCTGAGAAGTCCACTGTCGTTGAAAAGTATAAAGATTCGATGTACCAGCTGGGTTTAAGACACGGACAGTTGCTCACTGAAACGCTGAAGGGCAAAAAAATCTGCCTAGCTTGTACCGTAGAAGACGCAGACTACCTCGCGAAGGGTATAGCTGAAGCCATCGAGCCGTCGGTGAGCAGTCTTTCAATCGCGTGCTTCTGGAATAAACGGATAGTGGGTGATGAATTCATCGCTACTACTGCTCCAGTTCTGAAACAGTATATTGAGCCTGGTTGTATTGATGCGGATGTAATTGTCGTTGTTAAGTCTATAATCTCTGGGGCGTGCGTAGTTAAAACCAATCTCACTACTTTGATCCAGAATGCAAATCCACAAACGATTTTCGTTGTCGCGCCAGTTATTCGTTTCGGCGCGGAAGAAAGGCTATCCAGAGAATTTCCGGAATCTGTATCGAACAAATTCAAATACAGGTATTTTGCAACCGATACAGACTGTGAGCCCGAAACTGGCGAGGTGATACCTGGGATTGGAGGCAATGTGTATCAACGTCTTGGCTTCGGTGATCAAGAAGGCAAGAACAGGTACACTCCTGATCTTGTCAGGGTGCGCCGAGCGACATTTGCCAGCGTGTAAGCTGAGCATGGCAACGCGGTGGTGTTTGGTAGTTCGGTGTTCGCTCTTCGCTATGGTCGTTCACAGAGGTGCGGGCGCAAGAAAGACCGGCAGTAAACACTAAGAAGTACTCTGCTTGTATTGTGTTAGATAATTGCAGATTCAATCGGACCTCACTTTCGGGCCGTTTATTTAATGCCCAGTGGCACTGGAGTCGAGGCGTAATAGCGACTCGGCGTAGTAATTGCTATTCGCACCAAGCAATCTGTTAGTAGCTCGGCTATGTCACAAGTAATCGAACCCCGAACCCCGAACCCCGAACCGCGAACCGCGAACCGCGAAGCTCAGGAATTGGCAAAGCCAGCAATCCTATCGCTCGAAATTGTTTCCGGAGCTAGTGCGGCGTTAGTAGGGGAATTATGGAAGCCTCAAAAAAATTCAACATGTCACTGATTTCGTTGCACCACTACAGCATCTGTAGTGGTGCAACATTTCAGAAAACCCAATTAAAAGAAAAAGATAAGTTGGATGCTAATTAACAACTGTAGTACATATCAAACTCAACCGGGTGCGTAGACATACGCATACGAGTCACTTCTTCCATCTTCAGATCGATGTAGCCGTTGATCTGATCGTCAGTGAACACACCGCCAGCAGTCAGGAAGCCACGATCGGCATCGAGCTCTGCCAGAGCCTGGTCCAGTGAAGAACACACCTGTGGAATGTTCGCCGCTTCTTCTGGAGGCAGGTCGTAGAGATCTTTGTCAGATGCATCACCAGGATGGATCTTGTTCTGGATACCGTCGAGGCCAGCCATCATCAGTGCTGAGAAAGTCAGGTACGGGTTGCCGGTAGGGTCAGGGTAACGAACCTCGATACGACGACCTTTAGGGTTGCCAACATACGGAATACGAATAGCCGCTGATCGGTTACGCGCAGAGTAGGCGAGCATGACCGGTGCTTCAAAGCCAGGAACCAGTCGCTTGTAGCTGTTGGTAGAGGCGTTAGCAAAGGCATTGATAGCGCGTGAATGCTTGATAATTCCGCCGATGTAATGCAGTGCAGTTTCAGACAGACCACCATAGAGCTCACCAGAGAACATGTTCTCACCACCTTTGAACAGTGATTGATGCACATGCATGCCGCTGCCGTTGTCGCCGACGATTGGCTTGGGCATGAATGTGGCAGTTCGGCCGTACTGGTGAGCAACGTTCAACACAACATACTTGAGGATCTGAGTCTGATCAGCACGCTTGACGAGTGTGTCGAACTTTGTGCCAATTTCACACTGACCAGCTGTGCCCACTTCGTGGTGATGCACTTCAGGTGTAACACCCATCTGCTCCATCACTAGACACATGGTGGCACGAAGATCGTTCAGGGAATCGACAGGAGGTACCGGGAAGTAACCGCCTTTGACAGTAGGTCGGTGACCAATATTGCCGCCGTCCATTTTCTTGCCGCTGTTCCACGCTGCTTCATCAGAATCGATGGAGTAGCTCATGCCCTTCATATCGGTTGTCCAGCGAACGTCGTCGAAGACGAAGAATTCAGGCTCAGGACCGAAGTAGGCTGTATCAGCGATGCCCGTAGACTGCAGGTACGCCTCGGCGCGGATAGCTACAGAGCGTGGATCACGCTCGTAACCTTCCATGGTGTCAGGTTCGACGATGTTGCAGCGAATGTTGAGTGTGTTCTCTTCTGCAAACGGGTCCATGACCGCTGTGTCTGCCTGAGGCATCAGTAGCATGTCAGAGGCGTTGATGCCTTTCCAGCCTGCGATAGAGGAGCCATCGAATGGCTGTCCGTCTTCAAACACGTCTTCTTCAAACATTGAAGCCGGGATAGAGGTGTGTTGCTCCTTGCCGCGAGGATCAGTGAAGCGGAAATCGACGAATTTTACTTCGTTGTCCTTGATGGTCTTGAGAACGTCGTTCGAAGACATGTGTAGTTTTCCTGTGTAAATTTATTTATGTTGGCCACGCACGCGTGGGAGGCGCGCCCGATGCTGTTGGTGCAGAGTATGTACCAACAGCGTAACTCGGGTAATTACTAGTTAAAACAAAGGCTTAAAAAATCTACGCTACGCAGAAGCGCACTTGATTGGTGCGTTACAGCAACAACCGCACCAAATAAGTGCGTACAACTGCCTGTGTACCTGCATAGTCTACCGTATCGTCGTAAGGCTTCGGATTCAGTACACTTGCATACCCCGTATCCGAGCTTGACGTGACCATGACCGATGCTGCCGCGCATCCCGATGTAAACACCTTTCAGGGCATGATAGCCGTGTTGCAGAATTACTGGTCTGCCCAGGGTTGCCTGGTGCAGCAGTCGTACGATATGGAAATGGGTGCGGGTACGTTTCACCCAGCCACCTTTCTACGTGCCATCGGCCCGGAGCCCTGGTTTGCCTGTCACACGCAATCATCCAGACGCCCCACTGACGGTCGCTACGGCGAGAACCCCAATCGGCTACAGCACTACTACCAGTTTCAGGTGGCGATGAAACCCTCCCCCGAGGGCATGCAGGATTTGTATCTGGGTTCGCTGGCGGCGCTGGGTTTTGACACACTCGAGCACGATATCCGCTTTGTTGAAGATAACTGGGAGTCACCGACGCTTGGCGCCTGGGGGTTAGGTTGGGAAGTCTGGCTTAATGGTATGGAGGTGACTCAGTACACCTACTTCCAGCAGTGCGGTGGCATCAGCTGCAAGCCGGTGCTGGGCGAGCTTGCCTACGGTATCGAACGGCTGGCCATGTACATACAAGGTGTGGAAAGTGTCTACGACCTGGTCTGGGGCCACACGGCTGAGGGTCCTGTAACTTACCGGGATGTTTTCCACCAGAATGAAGTGGAACAGTCTGCCTACAATTTTGAACACGCAGACGTCGATGCCCTGTTTGCACAGTTTGATCAGTGTGAGAAAGACTGCGCGCGGTTGTGCGAGCTGCAACTACCGTTGCCGGCTTATGAGCAAGTGCTCAGAGCCTCACACTCTTTCAATTTGCTGGACGCCCGGCACGCCATCTCTGTTACCGAACGTCAGCGCTATATTCTTAAGGTAAGGACGTTATCCAGACAGGTAGCAGACGCCTGGTTGGCCAAACGGGAGGTACTGGGGTTTCCATTGTTGAAAAACAACAAAGCTACAGCTGCCACGGAGTCCAAGGCCGATGTCTGATCTGATTATTGAAATCGGTTGCGAGGAATTACCGGCAGCGTCTGTCATGCCGATGGCAAAGCATTTGGGTAATGCTCTTTTCACTGTGCTCAAGCAAAGCGAGCTGTGTTCAGAGCCGCCTGAAATATTCGCAACCCCTCGGCGTCTGGCAGCACGCTTCACCAACGTGGGCAAGCGTCAGGCAGATGCTGAAGTGGAGCGGCGTGGTCCTGCAAAGGCAGCAGCGTTCAAGGATGGCGAACCCACCAAGGCGCTGGAAGGATTCATGCGTTCGGCCGGGGTCACCGTGGATGCGTTAAGTACTATTGATACACCTAAAGGTGAGTGGATTGTTGTCAAGCAGACGCAGGCAGGCAAAGCGCTTGACGAGGTGTTGTCCGATGCTCTGCCCACAGTGCTCAAGAACATGCCCATGCCGCGACGTATGCGCTGGGGCGCTGAGTCTGATGAATTCCTGCGGCCGGTTGTGTGGCTGTTGGCCATACACGGGTCGGATACGTTGCCATTGACGGTACTGGGTTTGCAAGCGGGTAACCAGAGCCGCGGCCATCGCTTTCATGCGCCAGGGCCACTGGTTATCAGTGATCCATCCAGCTATGAAGCGTTGCTGGAAGCTGCGTTTGTGATGGCTGATCCTGCTGAGCGTCGTGCAAGCATCATCGATGCTGTTCAGCGCGAGGCGGTGGCGTTGGGTGGCACACCGGTCATGGATGATGATCTTGTCGATGAAGTGACGCAGCTGGTTGAATGGCCGGTTGCACTGGCGGGGCGATTTGATAAGCAGTTTCTGGAGATCCCTAAAGAGGCGCTTATTCAAACGATGCAGGAAAACCAGCGCTACTTTGCGCTACTCGATAAAAAGGGCGAGCTGATGCCTGCGTTCATTACGGTCGCCAACATACAGTCCAACAACCCCGCCACAGTGGTGGATGGCAACGAGCGCGTTATCAGACCTCGTTTTGCCGACACCATGTTTTTCTGGAACCAGGACAAGCAAGTGACGTTGGCCTCACAACAGCCTCAGCTGTCTCGTCTGCTGTTTCAGGAAAAGCTCGGTAGCGTTGCCGATAAAGTGGAGCGCATGGGTGTACTCGGGCAATGGCTATCTGACAAACTCCATGCTGACAATGCCAGCGTACAGTTAGCTATTAGCCTGTGTAAATGTGATTTGAACACGGAGATTGTCAAGGAACTTGCCAAGATGCAGGGTATCTGTGGCCGCTACTACGCGTTGCGTGACGGACATCCTGAAGCGGTGGCGGAGGCTATGGAGCATCATTATTTCCCGAAGCAGGCTGGCGGTGAGTTGCCAAACGGTACGGTGTCCCAGATCGTTGCGCTGTCGGATAAAGTCGATACGCTGGTGGGCATATTTGGTTTGGGAATGAAGCCGACGGGTGCGAAAGATCCGTTTGCACTGCGGCGTGCATCACTGGGTATCGTGCGAATCATGGTTGAGCACAAGCTTGATCTGGGGCTGGATGCTCTGCTTAGTGCCAGTCTTGCATCATATGGATCGAGGCTTAATGATCCGGACAAAGGGGACATGCTTGCGTATGTCGTGGAGAGGATGCGTGGGTATCTGGTGGATAGAGGATTTACCCCCGACGCTATCGATGCGGTACTGGCGCGGCAAACCGACAAGCCGCTGGATGTGGTGGCACGACTGGAAGCCATGCAGTTGTTCCGCGACACCGAGGCTGCGGTTTCACTGGCGGCTGCCAGCAAGCGCATGGGCAATATATTGAAGAAGGTCAGTACGCCGGTTCCCGCCAGTGTAGATAGCTCGCTGTTAAAAGAACCCGCCGAGTCCACGCTATATAAACGCGTTAGCGAGGTAATGCCGGTTATCGAAAAATTCATGGCCACTACTGCCAGCGATGCGCCCGACTATAAGGGTGCGATGGAGTTGACGGCACAATTGCGCGAACCTGTTGATGTGTTTTTTGACAGCGTGATGGTGATGGACGATGACATAGCCCTGCGTAATAACCGACTGGCTTTGCTGGCTCAGGTTAATGAACTGTGTTGCAGAACGGCAGAGCTCAGCTTGTTGAATCCTGCTGAGAACCAAAGTGAGAAGGATCACTGATGATAAAATTGATCGTCCTGGATCGTGATGGCGTCATCAATGAGGATCTTGAGCGCCCTGTTGCTTCACCTGAAGAGTGGGTTCCCATTGCGGGAAGCCTTGAGGCTATTGCGCGTCTGAATCAGGCGGGCTGGCATGTGGCCGTTGCCACTAACCAGAGCGGTATCGATCGAGGATTGATCGAGCTTGAAATGCTGCACGCCATACACCAGCGAATGCACGAGATGGTTAACCAGGCCGGTGGCAAGATAGATGTTGTGGCTTTTTGCCCGCACAGTGATTCCAGCCAGTGCAATTGCCGAAAGCCTGCGCCCGGGATGCTCTACACGATCTGTGAACGGTTGGATATTGATCCCAGCAAGGTGGTGCTTGTGGGCGATTCATTGCGTGATATGCAGGCGGCCATGGCAACCGCTGCCACGCCAGTCATTGTGCGTACCGGCAAGGGACAGGTCACGCTGGATAACAACAAGGGTCTGGAACACATACCAGCCTACGATGATCTTGCAAGCTATGTAGATGCCTTGCTGGCTCCGAAGGAGAAAGAATAGTGTATCGATTGTGGCTGATTGCGCGCAGTGTCGTGTTCTGGATATGGCAGATTCTGTGTACATTCATCATCGGTATCCCGGTACTGATTGTAGGTCTGTTTTCGTGGCGTGTCGCCTACTGGCTGGCCGTGTTGTGGAACCGCAGTAACATCTGGGGTCTGCGCGTGATTTGCGGTGTGCGCTGGAAAGTGGAGGGCCGTGAAAACATTCCGGAAAAACCGTGCGTGGTGTTATCCAAGCACCAGTCCACATGGGAGACCTACTTCCTGCCCATGATCTTTTACCCGAGTGTGTATGTGGCGAAGCGTTCGCTGCTGTGGGTACCCATCTTCGGCTGGGCTTTGTACCTGCTGAAATTCATCATGATAGATCGCAAGAGCGGTCGTTCTGCCATCCATCAGATGTGTGAACAGGCGGCAGACCGATTGTCGTTAGGTCGCTGGATCATTGTGTTTCCCGAAGGCACCCGGCGCCCGGTGGGTGCAGAGCCCAATTACCGGATAGGTGGGGCGATGATCGCTCACCGTGTGCCCTGCGACGTTGTGCCCGTTGCACTCAACGCCGGTGAGTACTGGCCTCGCATGGGCTTTATAAAGTGGCCAGGTGAGATAACCGTCACTATCGGACCGGTTGTCACCAGCGAAGGCAAATCAGCTGCGCAGATCATGGCTGAATCGCAAAGCTGGATTGAGGGCCGTATGGCCGAAATCACCGTACCGGATCGTTTTCCCTATTAGCGTGAATCACTACCTGAGTGCGATGGATCGCAAGTATTTCAGTGGATTAACGCGAGCGCGGAATGATGGGCAAGCGAAATAGCTCGACTGCGTTAGCGGTCGTAGCCAACGCAATATCATTGGCAGTTTCACCTCTCAGCATACTGATACTTTCCCAGACACTGACCAGGTAGGCAGGTTCATTACGCTGTCCGTTGCGGCTGGCATCGGATTGGTCCGGAGCATCGGTTTCCAGTAACAGCGCATCCAGAGGTAGCTGGGCAACCAGTTCGCGTAGGCGCTTCGCACGCTCAAAGGTAACAGCACCGCCAAAACTCAATTTATAGCCCAGATCTATCAGCCGGGTAGCTTGCTGTCTGGATCCATTGAAACTGTGCACCATGCCGCGATAGTGACCCGATGAACGGATCATGCGGATAACATCTTCAACCGCCTTGCGGGCATGGATGACGACGGGCAAATCGAATTCACGCGCTAGCGCCAATTGCGCTGAGAACAGATGCTGCTGGCGTGCCTTGTCAGCACCGGCTATGAAGTAGTCGAGTCCACATTCACCAATAGCAACGGGTTTTTCGCGCCCGATCCAAACGGCCAGATCGTCAATATCACCGGTTTCATGTTCATCATGAAAGCAAGGATGCAGGCCATAGCACGCGTAGAGATCATGATGCTGCTCACACACGGCCTTGATTCGTGGCCATAGACGTCGAGAGATTCCCGGTACTACCTGTGCGATGACATTGGCGGCGCGTGCGGCTTCCAGAACCGAAAGCCTGTCATTTTTCAACCGGTCATCGTCGGTATGGACATGACTGTCGATCAGCGGGGGAAGGAGCTGACTTGGCTTGGGCAATTTGCAGACTGATCCTGACCGAAAAACGTGTAACAATCTACCATGTGAATGCATGTCTTATTGCCCGGTGTTCCGGGGTGTAATGAAGTGGTGGGAGAACAGCGATGCGCTGGAAAAAAGGTCGACGAAGCAGTAACGTTGAAGATAGACGCGGAGCGGGGCCAGGCCGAGCTCGAATGCCGGGCCGTGGCGGACTGAAAATTGGCGGCGGTGCCGGAATCATCGTATTACTGATTGGCATGTTTCTGGGTGTGGACTTATCGGGCCTGCTAGGAACCGGTGGTAGTTCGTCTACCGCAAACCTTCCCAGATTGGCTCCACAGTCCAGCGAAACAGTACGTAACGATGATGAGGCAACGGCTTTCGTCTCTACCATGCTGGCCTACAACGAAGACGTCTGGACCAAGCTGTTCAAGGAATCCAACCAGCAATATCAGCCCGCCAAGCTGGTCATCTTCGACGGCGGTGTTAACTCAGCCTGTGGTTATACATCCTCGGCTGCAGGTCCTTTTTACTGTCCCGGGGATTACCAGATCTATATTGATCTGAACTTCTTCCGGGAGCTGCAGAAAATGGGAGCAGGTGGTGACTTCGCACAAGCCTATGTGCTGGCTCATGAAGTGGGTCACCATATTCAGAATCTGCTGGGTGTCTCCATGGCAGTGCAGAAACGTCAACGCCAGGTCGCCAAGATTGAGGCGAACCAACTCTCTGTGCGAGCAGAGTTACAGGCCGATTGCTATGCCGGTGTCTGGGCTCACCATGCGCACAAAGACAACCAGCTTCTTGAGCCGGGAGATCTGGAAGAAGGCATGAATGCCGCTGCGACGATTGGCGATGATGCACTGATGAGCAAAGCAGGTGCCCGAATACGTCCTGAGGCCTTTACCCACGGTTCTTCCAAGCAACGTCAGGAATGGTTGTACCGGGGGTTGAATTCAGGTGACCCGCAGCAGTGCGATACGTTCGCTAGTTAAGAAAGCAGATACTTCAATGCGAATGGATCGAGAGGAGTTCCTCGAGTGGCCGCGTAAACGCGTGACTCTGCTGGGAATGTCAGGTGTTGGCAAGACACGTCTGGCCAATATGCTCAGAAACGATGACTGGTTTCACTACTCGGTGGACTACCGCATCGGTACTCGGTATCTGGATGAGCCGATTCTGGATAACATCAAGACGCAAGCCATGCAGGTGCCATTTCTGCAAGAGTTGTTGCGTTCCGACTCCATCTATATCAGCAACAATATCACTGTTGATAATCTTGCGCCTCTGTCCAGTTTTCTGGGCATGCTGGGCAATCCGGATAGGGGCGGATTGGCATTGAGTGAATTCAAACGCCGACAACAACTGCATCTCCAGGGTGAGCTTGCGGCCATGCGCGATGTTCAGCAGTTTGTGGAAAAGGCCAGAACCATTTATGGCTACGATCATTTTCTAAACGATGCCAGTGGCAGTTTCTGTGAAATCGAAGACTCATCTGTCATTGATGCAATCGCTGCCAACACACTCGTGATCTATATCAAGACAAGCCCTGAGGATGAAGCTTTCCTGATTGATCGTGCAGCACAACATCCTAAGCCGCTCTACTACCGTGAGCCGTTTCTTGATGAGCAACTGACAGAGTATTATCGTGAAACCGGACTTGAGTACACGGTTCAGATAGACCCATCGGATTTTGTACGCTGGGTATTCCCCAGATTGTTCAAGACTCGCCTACCGCGATATCAGCAGATTGCCGATGCTCACGGCTATGAGATATCGGCGCGCGATGCGTTCGAGGTACAGAACGCGAGTGAATTTCTTCAGTTGATTGGCGATGCGCTCTAGCGCTGAGGATCATCAATGCCATTAGTCGCCCATAACGACTTACCCAGTTTCAAGCGATTGCGTGCAGAAGGCCACCGGATCCTGTCGCCGGAACGTGCTCATGAGCAGGATATCCGTGCGCTGCATATCGGCTTGTTGAACATGATGCCGGATGCAGCTCTGGGAGCTACGGAACGACAGTTTTTCCGTCTTGTCAGTTCCAGTAATTCAATCTCGCAGTTTTATATACATCCGTTTACGTTGGACGAGATACCGCGAGGCGCTGCGGCACAGCAGCACATCGATCAGTATTACGAACCTCTGGCCAATATCCGTGAACTGGGTCTGGATGCATTGATCATATCGGGTGCCAACGTGACCCAGCCCGATCTTAGCCAGGAGGTGTTCTGGGACCCGTTGTGTGAGGTCATCGAATGGGCCGATGCTAACGTAACCTCCACACTGTGTTCCTGCCTGGCTACTCACGCGGTTCTACTGGCAAGGTACGGTATTCGTCGGCAAGCGCTTCCACACAAGTGCTGGGGGGTCTATGAGCATGATGTGATCAGAAAGGATCATCCGTTGGTACAGGACATCAACACTCGGTTGTTTGCACCACATTCAAGATTTAATGAGGTCAGCGAACAACAACTGACAGAAGCAGGATTGCATGTCCTGATTACCGGTCGTGAGCCTGGTATGCATCTGTCGGTAAGTCCTGACGGGTTTCGCACCCTGTTCCTGCAAGGTCATCCAGAATACGACACCATCAGCCTGATGAAGGAATACAAGCGTGACGTGGGAGAATTCATTCACGGCCCGGCTGCGCAGTATGCGCCTATGCCACAACACTATTTTGATCGTTACACCCGAACGTTACTGGATGAGTACAGTGAGCGTGTCCACATGGCCCTGGAAGCTGGGCAGCAAGCTCCCGAATTTCCTGAGAATCTGGCCACTCCGCGGCTATCCAATACCTGGCACGATAGCGGTGAGGCTTTGGTGGGAAACTGGCTGGGGCTGGTCTATCAAGTTACTCATCGCGAGCGTGCGTTGCCGTTCATGGATGGTGTAGATGTCAACGACCCGCTAGGCTGGTTGGCTGGAGATGTGTCACGGCTCACGTAATGGTGTTTGCTACTCCATTGAAGTACTGCTAGCGCCGACAAACTGTATGGGAATCCTCATTCAGCTTTAAACATGTTCATAGGAAGGAAGTTAATCGGATCTGCCGTTTTCATTGGCATGTTTTTTTGGCAGATCGCTGTATTTTCAAGCGCTGCATACGGCAGCACTGACGAATACCCGAGGGCTCAAGTGCCCGCCTGGGTTGAAGCAACGGTGCCGTTTGATCCACAGCTTTTGCCCGTGGCCGAAGCCAGTTATGGTTTTCGTAGCCGTATTAACGAATTTCAGTTCAATGGTATTGAGCCTGGTAACAGCAGCTACTATCAGGCAATCGAGTATGAGTTAAGTAATCAATACGGTGTGGAGAACTACTCCAGTATCGACTTGTCATTCGATCCGAGCTACGAGCAACTCAAACTTCACGAACTCATCATCAAACGTGGCGACACCTTGATTGATAAATTTCCCGGCGCACGGTTTGATCTGCTTCGGACCGAGAGCGAGCGAGCCGAATTGATTTATGACGGCACACGCACTCTGGCTATCGTGCTGGATGACGTACGCGCGGGTGATGTCATACGCTATGCCTATACGATTGAAGGTGAGAATCCTATCTATCAGGGACACCGGGAATTTCGGGTTAATACCGAGCTCTGGAATGCGGTGGATCGACAGTACACGCGTATTCTGACGTCCAGTGACAAGCCCTTGAACCGTCGTATGCGAGGTGCTGATGTGCCATTGCTTGTGAATGAGGAAAACGGCATCACGGAGATCATCATCGATCAACGTGGCATTGCTGAATTCGACAGGGAAGATGATGTGCCTAGCTGGCATTTCGACAGAGGTACTATCGTATTCAGTGATATGGCAGATTGGCGTTCGGTTGTCGACTGGATGCTGCCGATGTATGCGTTGCCAGAAGCTTCAGTACCCGAGGTGATCACTATCGCCAGTGTTATCAAGACCTCTCATGAAGCACCCGATGCACAGATCGGTGCGGCGCTTCGATGGGTGCAGGAAGAGGTTCGCTACTTCGGTGTGGAGCTGGGTAAGAACTCTCATTGGCCATCACGACCTGAGGAGACACTGCAGCGTCGTTTCGGCGACTGTAAAGACAAGGCGCTGCTATTGATTGCCGTTCTCAGAGAGCTGGGTGTTGAGGCTTCTCCGGCGCTGGTTAATACAAATCGTGGCCTTGAAGCTTCAAATTATCCTTTCCGGATGCATGCCTTTAACCACGTCATCGTTCATGTGCTCCAAAATGGTGAGTCGCATTTCATAGATCCTACAAGGCGCAATCAGTCCGGTGCGTTGGGTGATATGCATGAGCCAGACTACGGTAGAGCTCTGATACTATTACCTGACACATCTGGGCTTACCGAGATGGGGAACTCACGCTCCAAACACAAGTTGACCATTGCCAAGCAATTGGCAATACCCCGGTTAATTGAGGGCAGTGAGGCCGCGAGTGTTGCGATGTTTACGGTTAACACCGAAAAGCGGGGTCGACTGGCAGAGTCTGTTCGGCACAGTCTGGAAACAACAGGGAAACAGGGCATTGCTGATGACTTCCTTGATTATTACAAAGACTATTTCGAGACAGTGTCAGTGGACAAGGAAATCGAGATTGTCGACAGTGCAGAGAACACCATGCTCATTACAGAGCAGTACCGTATAAACGATATATGGATGTCTGATGAAAACGTGAAACGCTACCGATGGTTGCACGCTGACGAGATTATGAGCTACCTTGATCATCCTGAACAGATACGCAACAGACGGCAACCGTACGAGTTGATACACCCTGTTGCCATCGAGGAAAGCTGGACTGTCTCCATGTCAGAGCCACTGATCACAGATGAGCTGGATGAGCAGTTCAGTAATGCCTGGTTGTCGTTCAGTAAACAGTCTACAGTCAGCGATGATGGTTCGCAGCTGACGGTGACCTTCCGCTACAGCACTCTGGCTAATGAGGTGGCCGCAGAAGAGCTGCAGGAGTATGCTGAATCTGTCAAAGAAATTGAAGATATGGCATCGTTTTATCTTGAGCATCAGCCACCAACATTGTCTGTCCGCACGATAGCCAGCAACCTCGCCAAAGCCGGTGCTGTACATTACTGGTTCCTGCTATTGGGTGTCATTGTGCTGGTGAACAGATATCGTGGCTCAACCCGACAGCAAGACCATGCAACAGGCTAAACCGTCCGGCGGTGGATAGAGTGGGCCTGACAGGTGTCAGTGAGGTTAATGCAGATCTGCTGAAAGTGCTCGGACTTGTCCTGGGCATTCTGGTGGTTGCCACCATCATCGGCCGGATGATGGCCAGACGATCCACTGAGAACAACGCATCCCTGATCGACAATCTCAATGCCCGGATCAATGCCTGGTGGGCCATGGTTGTGTTAATCGGACTTGCCTTTCTGGGTGGCAGTACGGGTGTGGTTCTGTTGTTTGCCGTGTGTTCTGTGTTGGCGTTGCGAGAATTTCTGGCAGTTACCCGTTTTCAGTGTGAAGACCATTGGGCGCTGATATCGATGTTTGTGGTGATACTGCCACTGCAGTACGGCTTTATATGGCTCGAGTGGTACGGTCTGTATTCCATATTCATACCCGTCTACGCTTTTCTGTTATTACCCATGCTGTCAGCTCTACGGGGTAATACGCAGCACTATCTTGTGCGCGTGGCAGAGATGCAATGGGCATTGATGATCTGTGTTTTCTGCGCCTCCTACGTGCCAGCCCTGTTAACTCTGAACATAAAAGGGTATGACGGCAGACAGGTTTTGCTGATTGCGTTTCTGGTGCTAGTCGTCCAGCTCAGCGATGTGTTGCAGTATGTGTGGGGAAAGCTGTTAGGACGAAGACCTGTCGCTCCAGCCCTGTCACCGTCAAAGACGGTGGAGGGTACGGTCGGTGGTATTGTCAGTGCAACGGTTGTCGGGATGTTGCTCTGGTGGATAACGCCCTTCACGATCTGGCAAGCTGGCATGTTGGCGTTGATCTGTTCGCTGATGGGGTTTATGGGGGGACTGGTACTATCTGCGATCAAACGGGACAGAGGGCTGAAAGACTGGGGAAGCGCCATTGCAGGGCATGGCGGTTTTATCGATAGGCTGGATTCAGTACTGTTTTCAGCGCCCGTCTTTTTTCACCTGGTGCGATATGGATGGGATGTGCCATGACCGATGATTCGACACAGCGTGACATAACCGATCGCCGGCCGTTGAAAAGCCGTGGCAGGGAATGGGCGACTCGACTCGCAGGTTGGCTGGCAGGCTCGGGAATATCACCTAATCAGATTTCCTTGTTCAGTGTGGTATTTGCTGTTCTGAGCCTGCTTTTACTGTGGTTATCATCCCATACCGACAGTGGTATCAGAGCACTATGTCTGGTTTTAGCCGCAATCCTGTGTCAGCTACGTCTGTTGTGCAATCTCATGGATGGAATGGTGGCGATTGAGGGGGGTAAGAAAACGCTCGATGGTCCTTTGTGGAACGAGATGCCCGATAGAGTGGCAGATGTCGCCATTCTGGTGGGTTTTGGTGTTGCGGCTGAGGCCATTGTGTCGGGCTGGGCTGCTGCATCAATCGCGCTTACCATCGCCTACCTGCGTGAATTGGGTAAAGGCATTGACGGGCATATTGATTTTGGCGGGCCGATGGCCAAGCCACAGCGTATGGCACTGGTTACGCTAGTGTTGTTGCTGGCTGCGGCAACCATAACAGTGTTGTCTTCGCCAGCAGCCGAGCGTTACGGCACGCTAGTGCTACAGGCAGGTTTAGGGATCTGTATAGCGGGATCGCTGATCACGGTATGGCGTCGAACACACCATATTCAGCGGCGCTTGTTACGCCACTGACGTGCAGCCATTATCAGGCGAAGACTGATACGTGCGAGCCAGTGTGTGGAGGCAACGCGGTACTTGCTGTAGACCACTCTGTCAGCCAGACAACGGTTGAACATGTCAGCGTCGGCTGACGCACAGGAATCTATACGCTCGATAGCCGGGTTCTGAAGAACATGCTCAATAATGTTCAACATCAGTATATGTCCGACAGAATAGGCTTTCCATTGATTGTCGAAACCGATCTTGTAGATCAGTAGAGTGCCATTGTTGATTAACCCGTATTGTGCTGCCACAGGCTTGTCGTCGAGATAGGCAACCGCCAGCATCAATCGGCCAGACTTTGCGGCATGAACGGCTGTGGTCTCCATGAATGAGAAAAGCGCAGGATGCGATGCAATGGACGAACCGTTGGCTGCTTTCCAGCTCTGGTTTTCCACGAGACTAAGGCCTTGCAGCAGCCGCGAAATTTGCTGCGGATTGTTCTCTGCATACTCTACGCGCCACGTACCAATATCAGCCAGTCTGCGCTGTTTGCGTTGTAGCGAGTTCCGGCTTTTCCCGCTCGTGATCTGTTGCCAATATTCTGGAAATGCCAGTTCAGAGCTGTTTAGACTGGCGCGATCGTGAGTGTCGATCTTCTCCATCACCTGGACTGCCCCTGTTTCCACTAACAGTTTACTGAACGGTTTGTGGTCGAATACTTCGTAAACATAATAATGGCGCGCAGTTGAGCCGTCGTTTAACCAGTCCCAGAAAGTCGCCATGCACTGCTTGGTGTGTTCCCTGTGGATCAGTGGAGAGCAAGACATGAAGTGGTCTTCAAACAGAGTAGAGTACTGTTCAATCGGCAATGGCAGGGGGCGAACCCTTTGCATCGGGAAAAAACCACACAACTCGTCGCCGCGCCATATCAGAACGACAAACCAGTCCGGATAGGGCATGTTGTCGAGCAATGCCAATAACGGCACTGGTTCGTAGTTCAGGTTTTCTTCGACGGCATGTTCTACCAGACGAGTCCATGCGGGTAACATTGCACGCAACTGTTCGATGGTTGAAACGCGTTCGGACTTCATGCGTTGCATGAGGGGGTCAAACCACCAGATTAAGCATTACCAGACTTACCACGAGAAACAATACCGTCATGATACCGCCCGCCCGCATGAAATCCGCGACTTGGTAGCCACCTGGACCCATTAACAGCGCGTTAACCTGATGAGTAGGTATCAAAAACGAGTTGGAGGTAGAGATGGCTACGGTGAGTGCAAACACCGCAGGGTCTGCATCGACAGCAACAGCGATGTTGACCGCTAGCGGCACGAGCAAAACGGTAGCGCCGATGTTGGACATAACCAGCGTAAAAAAGGTGGCAAGCAAGGCTATTACAACCTGCAGGACCCAGTTGGGAACGTCACCTACCAGCAACAGTATTTCCTGAGCAATCCATGCAGCAGTCCCTGATTGGTCGACCGCTATTCCCAGCGGTATGAGGCTTGCCAGCAGAAAAACAGTTTGCCAGCTGACAGCGTCGTAGGCCTCATCCATGGTCAATACGCCCGACAGCACCATGCCTATGGCCCCGGTGAGTAGTGAGATAGACAGGCTGTCGGTCAATAGAAACAGAGTCAGTGCCAGCGTGAAAAAGGTCACTGCTTCGCGGATCTTGTTGGTTCGCAAATCCTCATACTTGACGTCTGTCGCCAGTACGAAGTCACGGTTACGCGACAGGTTTTTCAGATCCTTCCAGCTTGCGTGTACAACCAGTGTGTCACCGGCGAGTAGTTTCTGGTCGCGAAAGCCTCGCTTGATGATTTCTTCATTTCGGTAGATTTGCAGGATGTTGGTACCGAAACTTCTGCGCGGTTTGATGTCGCCAATCAGTTTGCCGATCAGTCCGGAGCCCGGCGGGATGACCATTTCTGCTATGCCGCCGTGCTGGGCGTTGAGGACATCAGAAAAGCGATCCGGTTCACCGAGAACTTCCCAATGGTTTTCACGGCAGTAGGCTGCAATCTGTTCTTTGTCTCCCATTAGTCCCAGTCGAGTATTGACCCATATGATCTCTTCCCTGTCAGGGGGGACCTTCACAACATCACCGCTGTATAGCGCTAGCATCAACGGAGTGTTGGGGTTGTTCTCCTCAACCTGGTGAATAGACATGCCTACCTGTGGACTGGCGTCGGTGATGCGCACTTCTACCAGCTCGCCTTTGATGCCATATAGTCGTTCAAAATACTCAGAGGCTCGAGAGGTTCTGTTGGTGTCAGATTCGTTGCCCTTTGGCAGTACAAAACGCCCGGCAAGAATGAAATAGACAATGCCAGTGATGACCAGCGCAATGCCAATGGGGGTTACTGAGAAAAGTCCGAAGGTGTCCATCTGCAATTCAGCGGGTAGCGTCTTATTGGACGAAATCAACAGATCGTTCAACAGTATCAAAGGACTGGAGCCGATCATGGTGACGGTACCACCCAATATCGCGCAGAAGCCCATCGGCATCAGTAGGCGGGACAT
>ENA-ORXT01002421-ORXT01002421.1-marine-metagenome-genome-assembly--contig:-NODE-2421-length-22494-cov-5.741402_pt1 | contig 22494 bp, 40 predicted proteins | sample MGYA00237868_ERZ511482 | MGnify/ENA metagenome assembly ERZ511482
TGAAAATGTTGTCGATAATGCCGATGTGTTTGTCGAGTGTGATACGGCGCTAACATCTACAAACAACCGCTATACAAATGATGCAAGCGTTACGCTGACAGGCGCAACAGGTGCTATTCGCTACAGCACATTTGCAGATGACGCAATTGTAACGCTACTGAATGCAACGGGTGTACTGATTCAAGGTACGCGCTTTGACAGTCGGGCTAGATTGTATGCCGAAAGAGTCGGGGGCATAACGCTCTACTACCATAGCCAGCAATCAGAGGCATACTGGATTGTAAGAGACCAAGCGAACGTTCGAAGCTACTATAGCAATTTTGATAGTACATCGAGAGTTTATTACACGGGCGGTACAGAACAATGGTTCTACTACACCAACCTATCTAGCTATGCTCATGTTCGTCAAGCAAGTGGCGTTGTACGCTTCTACTATTCGAATATGGATAGTTACGGCGAGTTTAGAAACGAGGCTGGCGCAGGCACGTTCTATGGCTACGCTATCAATTATTCTTCACGTGGCTATGTGCGTAATTACAACACAAACCGAGTGAGAGCATATCACGATACGGTCACATCGAGAGGCGAGGTCAACTGGCGAGATGCGGCGGACGTTCGCACATATTACAACCAGATTGCAGGATATGGCCGTCTCCTGATGAGCGGTACGGCTGATGTTGCTTACGCAAGCGAGCTTTCCAGTCAATCAACTTTCACGCTGACAGGTGGCAACCACTATCGAAATACGCTTTTCAGTCTTGCCAGATTGACAACAGCATTTAATACTCGCTCCGTTTACGGCTTTGGTTCATGGGCGCAAACGCTGACGGCGGCAAACTCAAACAAAGGTCGAGATTATTTCAATAATAATCTCGTTTAGGTGACAGATATGCTAGATAAACAATTCGAAACAATCAAAGAACTTTTGATGCTTGACGGCTTGACGATTGAGCAGCAAATCGAAGGCATCGACGCTGCCAGTGATATTATGCAGGCAATCAACGAAAAGCCGATTGTGATTGAAGAGCCAGAAGAGGCCAGCGAGCCGGTCATTGACGCACCAGATCCAAGCGACAATAGCCTGCTGGACCATTCGGAGTATGACGGAATGAGCGAAGCGAGGGCGCTGGAGCTTGCAGCCGAGGGCGTCAAGCGTAATCAAGATCTAGTCGATCTTGGAGCGGCGGGTATCGACGCGCTGCCGATCAATGGCATCGGCAAAAAGACAGCGCAGAAATGGTACGACCGAGCGGTCGAGTTACTCGGTGCGTAGATGCGCGAAACGGTGTTCTACATCGACAATGGTGCGGACCTCAATTACCTGAAAAAAGAATTTCGGGTAATTGATGATTCGCACACCGTTGTCGCTGCCCTGCGTGGCGAAGAGGCGACTTACGAAAAAATATTCGATAAGGCGAGCCAGAAGGACGCGACGATCCTGCACGTGTCGGGCCATTTCATGGCGCACAAAAACGGCTACGGATTCAAGATCGCAGACACAGTGCTCACCGATCAGCATGTGCTAAAAGTTGCGCAGGCGATCAATGCACAGGCGGTCTACCTGAATGGCTGCGGCACGTCGCTGATTGGCGGATGGCTCAAAAAGAAAGGCGTCAAGGCGGTGATCAGCAATAGCCGCCTACCAGAGATCGACGACCGCGAGGCCTGGTCGAACAGCATCACGTTTTATCGCGAGCTGGCGAACAACGGGCTTAATATCAAGCTGGCATACGATGTGATCGCAGACGAGTACACGGACTGGGACAACGGCAGCACGGTCGAGACGGTGATCGAGCGAATTGACTCGCTGTCGGGTGCGTCGAAGTATCAATGTTGGATGATTACGATTGTAATGTTGATTGTTCTGTTGTTGTGCGTCAGCCAGTATGTGCTGGCTATCAGGATAGCAGGATTATAGAGGCAACGAGCAGGCCAGCGGAGACGATGGCCCAACCCGCAAAAATATAGTTGTTCATGCTATATTAATCGCTGCGATTTATTTACTTCCTTCTTAAGGTTGCCGTGCAGTTTGCGGCGCGTGGGGCTGCGGGTGGGTGTGGTATACTGTGTGGGTAATCTCCTCCTTTGGGTATATTGAATAGGGTAAACAAAGAGCCGACGATCTTGAGATCGTCGGCTCTTTGTTTTGCTGGGGTGTCACTACCGAGGTAGCGATTTAGTTGCGGTCAACAGTACGTCCAGCCCAACGAGCGGGTGAACGCAGTTTCTGAGGATTTGCGCGGGATCGTGATTGCCCTCGTAGTATATGTTTTTATCGTAGTGTATGCCGAGCCAATCCATGAGCGCCCGCTTTCCCTCTACGGTCGTCCTGTTTATGAATCCCGCGGGGCGCTCCACGTCTCGCGCCTGAATCTCTGCATTGCTCCAGAATAGATGCCGACCAACTTTTTTAGCTGGTATTAGCGGCTCATAATATGGCACCACATTCTCTACAACCCAAGCGCCCTGATAAAAATTATCGAGGAATATCACCTCCTCGTAAAGTCTTAGGTCTGGATATTTTCTAATCTTGTGCCGGGTCGCTTTCATCATTTTTGTGTTTCTTTGGCACGGCGGCGATGACCAGATAAAATCAAATTTTTCGAAGTGGCTCAACAGGTAGGCGTGAGCGTCCCCAATTACAACCTCATCATCAGGGTAAAATTCCCTATAAAGTTCCGCGATTTGCGGGTTGCCTTCTACTGCTGTTATTTGGTGGCCCTCCCAAAGCTTGCGGTTACCACCGACCCCGGCGTACAAGTTAAGTATTTTCACGTTTTTTTTACTCCTTATATTTTTTATCCTGGCCAGGCACGGTGCAAACGGTTACGCCACCCGAGCTGGCATAGTCGGTACTATCTATGATTACTCGGGGCTGTCTATAATGCCGTCGGTCTGTAGCTGGTGGATAATGGCTTGACGTTCTAGTAGTGGCAACGCCTGAAAGCGGTTTGACCATCTCTGAGACTTGCGCTTGATGCGCTGGCGCTCGGTGAAGGTGTATCCAAGATGTGAGTAATCATGCAGCTGTGTCGGCTCTGGGTAGTTGTACCATAGATACTCAGTGCGGATGCCGCCGCGACTCTGGGCCGTGAACGTGGCAACACTCCAGCCTGTCAGCATATCATTGTATAGCTCGCTATCGTAGCCACTAATCAACACCATACAATCCAGTGATTTGAGGCATTGCAGCAAGCGCACATGATCGGCGTCGGTGTATTCGTAGCGGTACAAATCTCGCTGGCTCGATCTCGCGCTCATCACATACGGCGGATCTGAATAGACTAGCGTGTCCGTCGTGACCGTGTGACCGTGTAGCCAGTCCACACAATCAGCCTGTTCGACGACATAGACAGACGTGTCTATGTCAGCTGTGAGCTGGGCCGTAACCGTGGGGTCAATGTCAATCAATATGTTCTGCTGGGCTGGCTCTTTATTCTTTGCGACGGCTGCGCTACCCGCGTGGGTCTCAACATATACCGCATGGGGCGGCATGTAGTTGATAATCCTCTGAAAGCAGTTTGCTTTACTTCCGTTATAGTTCATTTTATTTCCCGTCGACAATAGATAGAATCGGCTATGGTGGCCGTCATAGTCGATTCTATCTACGGCCTATAATTTCTCGACCGTGCCGTTGACACTCGCCATGCCCGCCTCGGCCAGCCTCTGCAAATCTCGATTTATGGTCTTCGGATTACGCTCGAACTTGATCGCCATCTCTTTGACAAAATCTCTTTTCAGTTGCCCGTCCATTTCTGCGAGCAATTCCTCTTGCCGCTTCGTCATTTTGCTGGAGCGGACATCGGTCATTTGCTCAACTGATGCGCCGATTGCTCCATTTCTGGGCGAAATAGCCTGATTCACGCTGGACATTTCGGGATTTTGGACCTGCTCTGGTGTCCCGTACTTTGCTGCGGTTCGTGTTTTTGCGTTCTCGATTTTGGCCTTCTCGCGCATCATTCGAATATCTCTGTCCAGCTCTGCGTCCGCATCCACCCGATCTTCGACCTTTGATTCGGCGACACGCTGCTCAACCGCGTCGATTCCGAATGCGGCGATTAGCGCACCGAAACAAGATACAAGCGGATAGAGCATGAGAACGCCCCCGCCATGGGCGCGCACGAGAGACAAAGAGAGCACGAGTTGCGCTGCGTAGATCCACCAGACGACGGGGCGGCGCATGGCTACGAATACGCCAGCGACCGAGGCCGAAGCCGTGGCGATACCAAGCGCAACGCTGCCGCTTGATGCGGCGACGGCCATGCCTTCGGGAATGACGCTGGTTACGGCGACGCTGATCGTGGCGACCGACGAGACGGTAAACGCGAGCCGATCAGTGATGTGCTCCGACAGCTCGCCGCATCGCGTGACGAAATGCTGGGCGACGTTGTGATAATTGTCGATGCCTGATTTTGCTTTTTCTTCGTTGATTTTGAAACTCATGGTATGATTCCTATGTGGTTTTGTTTGTGAAGTGAAAAGGGGATCGACGGGCGCTCTGTCGATCCCCTTTTTGCGTCTACCGTCGGTGGCGGTGCGCCAGTATTAGCGAGCCGACGTAAAGGGTGCCGAGGATTGTGAATATTGCGAGCACGCAGCTGATCGCCATCTGCAATCCGTCAGCGCCACGATGCGCAAGCCCCCAGCCCGTGGTCCGTTCCTCGGTGCGCCCGTTGATGCGGGCGAGTTCGAGAACCGTGTAGGACCATATGCCCATGCGCTCGGTTTCCGCGCCTTCGTGGATTTCGACCTGCTGCGTTCGCTGCTTTGCGACTCCGACGTGGCTCCAGGATTCGACCCCCATCGCGACGCTGTTGGAGATTAGGCCGAAGCCCACGAGCGCGACTGATCCGACTACGAGCGCGAATGCGAACATCACGATCCACATGACGACGGTTCCTCGGATTGCGTCGCCGGTTACGGTTGGTTGGTTGCTCATTGGGTGCCTCCTGTGAGAAATACGTACACAAAAAGAGCATTTGCTGCCATAGCGCACAATTTTAGCGGTATAACAACTAGTGCGTTTTGGTGGGTTATTTTTGTTAGCGTGATTGGTACGGTCACAATAGACAATGGGATCCATGCAACCAATACAATGCTACGTATCGGCGCGGATTCCCGATAGTCGGGGTAGAACATTTCGAAAATAGGTAACGATAGGCCGAACGCAACAAGCGCAACTAACGCCAGCGGCACCAACATAAACAGATTGCCTTCCCTAAACTCGTCGTATGCATCGTATCCAGCAGCAATGCACCAAGCTGCTGCAATAGTCCAAATAATTTCCATACGGTTACTATCAATATATTCCAACCCAAAGCCATAGCGCAGTACGACAAAGAATACTGCGGCGGCGGCGGCAAACCTGGTGACACGATTCACCCGTAACGGGGGTGGTATATAAGGTGCTCGATTGTGGTTGTGGTTCCAACCGTAAAGCCTGTTTGATTTTTTCATACTCTAACCTCTATTCTATCGGCCCGAAGGCCGTGATTGTCATTTTGCACACCGCAGCGCCCGCCCTATCGGTGAGCGCTACGGTGTGCGTTGTGCAGTACGCTGGAGTGTGCGCTCCGGTGTACGCTCCAGCGTACACCGAGTACGAGCCACCCCTTTTCGCTGGTTCTAGCCGCTCTTTTTATTTTCGGAGTAGCCCCTGAATTTGTCCCACATGTCCATGTAAAAGCGCTTATCCATGGCAAACTCTTGATTGAGCCACACCAGCGCCGCCTCGCGGTTTGGGTAGCGCTCACGGTTGAGATACCAAACCCGCCCACTCCCATCGAGCTTGTACAGCGTGCGCCGTGTGCGATTGCTGATATCGACCAAGCTGCGCCGCAGCACGTCGCGGTACGTGCGCTCCAGTCCGTAGGTTGCGCCCGCGGCTTTCGTACTCCCCCACGGGACGGGAGGATGGATGCGGCCCACCGAAGTGATTGACCAGCGGCAGTTGTCCTTGTAGAGATGATCGATGTGGACAAGTAGCGCCCCGTTGATCAGCTCGGCGCTGGCCGCGGCCAATACCTCCTGCGTTGCGCTGCCCTCGATAAACTGAACGAAGCGCGGCGGCGGGGTTTGTAGCTGTGATTTCTTGGCGAGGATTCCGTCTACTCGTTGAAGTGTACTACTGCTCATTGCGCACCTCCTTTTCGTGGCGGTGTTTCTGGTCTGCCTTGATGAGCCGGTAGCTCATACGCAAGCCAGTGTGTGCGATCCAAAAGCGGTAGAACGCCATGAACCACGACACACCGTCCGCGCTGGTGGCCTGGTGCCACACATACGCGAGCGCCCAAACGGTGGCGTATGTGCCGAACATCCATGCAAGAATCGGCATAGATAGGAGCGGAAAGCCGAAGCCGACCACCGCTACTGGGATGATGGCGACGGCAGAACAGGCGCTCAAATGCTTTGTCGCGATTGCGAAGCCTTTGGCGCGGTCCTGATGACTGCCTGCGGTGTGGCTGGTCGCCGGTACACTCATAACGCCGAGCGTGTCATCCCATCCGCCGATCATTTCTGGCAGTTGCTGCGGTTGCCGATCTTGCACTGGGTAAGCGGTGGCGGTTCGATTCGGGTTGATGATGACGACCTCGCCGCTACCATTCATCACGGCGTCACCAGTGGGGAGGCCAAAGTCGGCTGCTGGTCTAGTCGTCATCGCGCCCACCTCCCAGCTCCGCTATCACGGCATCCTCGATACGCTCGGCGATTTCGGATGGTCGGGCGCTAGTGACGACTTTGCCGTCAATCACCTCTACCTCTGCCCCGTTACCGTCTGCGTAGAATACCCTGATTTCGATTTCGTAATTCAAAGCTCTTGACATGTTGGTTCCTTTGTGGAATTTAGGAACCGCGTGTACAATGTGAGGCACGCGATTCTGACGAGTTGCTTGAATGCCATCGGTTGCCCTCAAAGCTGGCCGGTGGCATTTTTTGATCCCTCCATTTCTGGGGGTGGCGATTGCATAGGTGGTAAAACCTTGAGCGACATCAGTTCGTCGCCCCACGACTTGTAAGCCCGTGGGTCTGGCTCTGCGGGTTGCAGCGCTTCGAGCGTCTCGATTGCTCGCTTTGTCATCATGCGCAGCGGTGCGGAGGACTGTGTGTCGAGCGCGCAACGTAAAACACTCACGGCATGGGATAGCACGATTTGCGATTCTCCCATCAGCGCACCTCTGGCTGGTTGCGAGGCCAGCCGACAATCTTGCCGCTTTTATCGATTGTGTATCCCTGGGCAGTCAACCTTGCCACGTGCACCAATGGGATACGGTACGTGTTTGATGTGTCTGCCGCTTGCTCTGCGGTTAGTTTGTTGAAAATCCTCTTTGCTTCTTCTGTCACTTAGACCTCCATTAATTTCATTTGGCCCGCAGCCTCTTGCGCCGCGAGTTGGTTTTTTATGCGGTTCTGCATGTGCTCCTCTAAATCCTCGGCCAAGTGGCAGCGTTGGCAGAGTGCCCGCAGATTTTCTGGCCGAACATCCATTTTATCGTGCTTGTCGCCCGGCGTTCCATCTGGGTGGTCGGTCCCCATGTGCGCAACCGTGAGAACGACTTTCGATCCCGTGACGGGATGCGGTTCGTAGTTCTCGGCTCGGCACTCTGGGTGCCATGTGCCACCCTCGCAGCGGGACCGGGCACGGGTAAAGCGAATGTGGCGGCTGATTGCCTCCCAGTTGTCGGGGTACCTGCTTCGGTCCATCGGCATTAGCCACCCCCTGCCGCCTTGCGCTTTGCCGCCCGCTCTGGGTTTACCACGAAGTGCGAAGCCGCAGGAGGCGGTGCGCTGGCTGCCTCGCTCGACTGCTGCTTGCGGTGGCATTGGCAGCGCAGGTCGGGACGCTCTTTGGTGCTGTCGCCAAGTGCTTCGATGTAGCGGTCTGCGTGCCAGTCGCATTTCGGGCATTCGATGCGCTCTTTCTTGCCCGTGCCTATTGTGTGGGCGATAGGGAGCGGCCTATGCGCTTTCAGTCTCGGCATTGCTCGTCTCCTTGAGATTTGGGCAGCTGTTTATCCAATGGACACCAAACTCAATAACCCAAACCTCGGGGTTGTCGCACCATCGCTTGCCAGCCTTGCCATTGATCTCATCCCACAGGTTGGCAAAATCCAGAATATATGGACCTGCGCGCCTAGTGATTCCTTCGGCGCAAGCATCGTCTTCGCTAATGGCCTGCAACTCTTGAGTTTTGACACCTACTATCGACAGCTGAATTCGGCTTGCCCAACGCGGCATAAAAATAGATGGCGATTTTTTTACACCGTATTCCTCGGCGCAACGAATACTGTCCTCATCCATGGAGGCTACATGGCCGACCATGCGGCACGATCCATGCGGATCGATATGAGTGGCGGAGAGCTTGTCGCAGAAGTTGGGCTGCGAGATATAGGCAGCCTCGCGAACCCAGAGTTGGTCACCAGACGCACCGTATGGCGACTTTTCACTTTTTTTGATTCGGCGGGTTTGTGTTTTTCTGCCCCCCATTATGGAGCGAATCATCTCCGCATTAAAAATGATTGGCTTCTCTTTAATTGGCATTGCTCGTCTCCTCGGCTTCGAGTTCTTCGAGCAGCGCGGCGATGGCGTCGCGGTGCTGCGTGATTTTCGACAGGTAATCGCCTGTCAACGTGAGCTTTGCAAGCTCATCGGCCAGTAAGGCTTTCGATTCGACATTCTCTCGCAGCCAGCGGCGTTGGTTGACGAAGAGTTTGTAGAGTGTGTCGAGTTCGCTAAGGTTGTTCAGCGGTGTGGCTTTCGTCATTCTTCGACCCCGTTTTGTCGGTCTGCGGTGCTCGCCATCGTCAGGCAGGTCACGATTATGGCACTGGTCACGATTGCGATTCCGCAGAGGATTGATAAGATTATGGCGGCGAGGGTCATTCGAGCCACTCATCATTGGAGACCAAAGAGCCTAGCACACCGACTGGCGTGAATCTCATCGGGAGATTATTTTCCCAGAGAAACAAAAGCTGGCGGGCGGTGTAATTGCGCCCTGCTGGCGAGAGGCTGATGCTCGCGAAATAGGTGCAATAGTTGCAATCGCAACCCGTGCGGTGAAAAACAAGCCAGCATTCGTGACACTCGCAATATTCAAAATGAGGCTCGCCCGACTCGTGATGCTCGATCCACCCGTTGAGCACACAAATGCAACTTGTGCACCTGCACCACATGTCGCATTTATCGTCGTCAGGCCGACCCATATCAAGTTCGCTAAAATTAATTAATTGCTTTTCGCTCATGCGTTTACCCCTGCGTGATTGCGATTTCTTGCAATGGCATGGTGACGGTGCGCGACTGGTGCGACGGTGGATTGTGCGTGTGGATGCACCCCAGCACGTAGGCGAGGCATTGGCGGGTCTCGTTTACCGACTCATAGCCGCCTCGCTCTTGATCCTCGACAACAATGCCGAGAATAACCGAGATAAGATTCAACTTCTGCAACTCGGTCAATTCCACTTTCCCTGGTTCTTCCATGGCTCATGCTCCTTGATTTCGTACTTCGGTTACGTTCCGCCAGTGCGTCTGGCGGCCCCCGTCGAGCAGTACGGCTTTGCCCGCGACACGCTGGACGATTCCGCTGCGGACGTCGTCACCCGACTTGTACTCTGCGACTTTGCCGGGCGTGATGCTGGATTTGGTGATGCCGTACTCGTTTGTGCGGTTGTTGATTATTGCTATCATGGTTCCATCTCGTTTGATTGCGGGCGCAGGATGGGTTGATAGACTTAATTCGTAATTCGTATAGTGAGATTTAATGTGGTTAACGGCTAACTGCTGCTTAGATGGTTAGCCGATGATGATATCTGCGTATTCGTTGAGTACGCTTGATGCTGGTTCTTCGTAGTGGCTTTTCCCAAATGCCCGTTTCGGCTTTTGCTTCCCGTTGCGGTCGTTTTTGAGAATGGTTTCAATGTAAGCGATACTCTCGGCACTGTTGTCCGCTGCTCTGATCATGGCGTCCATTGTGTCCCCCCTGCTGTACTCGATGGCGAGGTCTGCAATTTTGCCTTTGATGTGTGGTGTAACTTTTTCTGAGATATTGTTGCGGTAGAAAATCACCAAATCATCATCGTCATCCAGTTCTGGTTGATCGAGTTTTGTTTCGACAGATGATGATGATGGATCTATTGATGGATCTATTGATGGATCTAAGGACGGATCTAAGGACGGATCGGGTGACACAGCTGTGTCACCCCTGACTGTCGTTTTTGTCACCCCTGATCTGTCGTTTTTGTCACCCCTGATCTCATTTTTGTCACCCCTGACTGTCGTTTTTGTCACCCCTGATCTTGGGTCTAGGGGTGACAAAATGTCGCCCCTGACTGTCGTTTTTGTCACCCCTGATTTTGGGGTCAGGGGTGACATTTTGTCACCCCTGATTGGGGGACGAAATGGTTCTTTTGGCGTAGCATTTTTTAGGTGAACGTGGTACTCGTTTGGTTTGTATCTGGTGGCTTCGGCTGCAATTGAGATGACGTTCTCGGCTCTGAGGTCCGAAAGAATGCGTTGCACGGTTCTTGTGCTAATATCGGTTTTCCATGCGATTAGTGGCACGGACGGATAGCACGATTGGCCGTTATCATCGCAATGGTCAGCCAAGCAGAGCATCACGAGTTTCCTGTTTCCTGTGAAGTTGTAGTCCCAAACTTGCGACATTACTTTTATGCTCATTTAATTCTAATCACCTCCTTTCAAAACTAAACATCATTTTTTGTTCGCTGTTGCGCATTTGACACACCTCCGAGGTGTCGTTGTACCATTAGTCGCTTGCCTTACGGCAAAGTAAAGAACGTTAATAATTTTTAATAATTTTATGCAAGATTGGGTATAGCCAAACCAATGGTACAGTTTGGCTATACCCTTAGTAAATCCGATCCGCGAGTGGCTGGCAGGCTGACATGTGGATCGAGATGGGGTTTCCATTCTAAAAATACCTATTCGGAGTAGAAATGAAACTTCACACCCTAATTGACTTGTTCGAGTCGCATTGCTCGCAAGACCTTAGCGCACGAACCGCTGAGTTCTACGCGGGTCACATGCGAACCTATGCCGCTTGGCCTGATGGCGATGACGAGGATCCATTATCTGTCGAGACCATTCGTGCATACATGGCTGCGGAAAAGGACCGCGGCTTGCTGCCTAACTCTCTGATCGCTCGCTATTCGTCTTTTTTGGCCTTTTTCAAGTGGGCCATAAAAAACGAGCACCACGACGGCCCCAGTCCGATGGATAAAATCGGGAGGCCACCGAAACCAAAGTCCGCAGCCCGGCGCGCCAAGCGTGCCGATGTGCTAGAGGTCATCAACTCGATCCCATTCGCGAACTGGTGGCTCGACCAGCGCGACCGCACGATCATACAGATTCTTCTCTGTTGCGGTCTACGTATTGGCGAGCTATGTGCGCTCACGGTTGATGATATTGATACGGTTGGGTGGTCTCTGAGTGTGCCGCCGATCAAGCAATCGAAGCGGCGAAGCATCCCGCTCGGGGCGGATGATATGGAGGCGAGTAATACGATTCGGTACGATATCGACAATTGGTTGCGTGTGCGACCAACTAATCATCCGACCGATGCGTTGTTTCTTGGCTACTCTGGCCCGTACACTGCCCGCGGTCCGCTGAGGACAGACGGGGCGCGCAATGCGATTAAGCAGAGATGCGAGCACGCAGGCGTGAAATACTTTAATCCGCATTCCATTCGCCACTGTTTCGCGACAAACGCGATTAATAGCGGCGTGCGTGCTGAGATTCTACAGGTGCTCATGGGCCATGCTTCGATTGTCGTAACGTTAGAGATTTATGCGGAGGTGCTGAACGATAGGATCATCGAAGAGGCTCGCGGCGTGTTGGCCCATGCGAATTCTCAGTAAAAATCAATTCTAGTTTGGTGGGGATAAAACGAGAGGAGATTTCTGTGGTAGAGAAAAAACTATTCGGTTGTTAATGTGCCGTTACTTTTTTCTGCTCTTAGATTGGACTCGGTGAGCAGAGGTGAATATTTCAGGAAATAAAAAACGCCTAACGATTTATCGTTAAGCGACATGTGCGGAATGAGGATTTACAAATTTTGTGGTACAATTTGCGAGGTCATTTCGTTAGTGACTTAACGATTTGGCAAGGCTCTGGTAAGTGTTAGTAGCACTTGCTGGGGCCGTTTTTTTTGCCTGTGTTTTTAAAATAGCACGTTTGGCCTGTTGGCGCAAATCCGAATTTTGTGAATTCGGGGTGTGCTGTGGGGCCGAGTTTAGCATGGATTTTTTTGGTTGTCAAGCACCAAAATTAAACTGGTTGATTTTTCGACATAAAAAAGAGGGGTGATGATCAGCTGATCATCACCCCTCTTTTTTATGCTCGTCGTTATACTAACCGACGCCAAGTCCGACGAGCATTACTTCAACAAAATTGCACATCTGGGGGCCGCCCACCGAGTCCAATCAGAAGCGAACCCCCCAAATCAGTAACAGCACCTTAACAACTGCGATAAGTAATTATACCACAGAAAATTGAGGCAAACTGGGGAACAGGGACTTGAACCCCAACCATCTGATCCAGAATTGTTCCGCGTGGTTTATGCAGCATTGCTTGGGGCAAATTAAACTAACTATCTATTAAGCCGTGGGCCAATTAAACTAATCATTTTTGGTGGCGGGTCGATATTTGGGCCTAAATTTGTCACCCCTGCGGGCTTCAAAAAAAGTGTGTTTTATTTGTGATTCGTAAGGTTGGGTGCTCTAATCATACGGATTCGTAAGGATTACCGTTGGCCCCGGGTGCGCCCTCTTCCCGTCGTGTTTCGCTTCTCGTTTCGTGTTACGCTCTGTCGCAAGGAGCGTAAATTTATGCTAAAGATTGAACAATACTTTTGGTCTGTGCTATTACTGTTTGTCACGATTTTGTTGTCTGCCTGCAACCAGCCCGCAACCCCCGGATCACCACTGCCGCAACCGGCGCTGCCGCAACCATTCGCATCGACAACCCCATCACCAACTCCGTTCGTGATCGGTCCGCCCGCGATTGGTGGCCCCGTCGTCTCGACGATTTCGATGTCGGATGGCATCGGCGTCTCGGTTGCGCCCGATTCGCCGTTGCCGGTGACGCTGGTCGCTGTGACTGCCGAGTCGAACCCGATCATCATCGAGCGCCCGACGCAGACGCCAGTGCCAGCGATTACGCCTACGCCAGAAAATATTTGGCACGTGATATCGCCAGTCTTTCCAGCGGGACCGGCGGCCCCAGATGGCCGCACAAGCGAGAGCGCATGGCGCGGGCTTGATCAGATTGATTATTCTCAAATGAAACCGTATGACGAATTACGGATCGGCCCCGGCTTCTACGCAGGGACGCTGCGACCGCAGACCGACTACCTGATTATTCGCCCGGCCATCGGCGCGACGGGGCCGGTGGTGCTCGACGGGGGCCGCAATGCGCCGCTACCAGAGTGTGGCGACGCGGTTTGGGAATCGGACGACCTTGGCGACCCATACGGCATATGGCTCGAAGGCGTGACCGGCGTTGTGATTGACGGCGGCCCAGAGCGGCGGATCCAGATTCGCAATTATCGCTATGGCGGGATTCGGCTGGAGCCAGACACGCGCGGGGTACACCTGCGCAATATGCAGATTTACGAAAACGGATCGGCGATTGAGGAGTCGAGCGGCTGGCGACCGGCGCGGCCTGGCATTGTGGTTGGCGGCGCGGACCACTGGCTGCACGGGCTGATCATCCACGACAACGGCGAGGATGCGATCCAGTCGCACCATTCGCGGCAGAACAATCTGCGCGGTCTGCTGGTCTCTGGATCGTGGCTCTACAATTCACGGATGCACAGTCGCACTGGAATGTTGCCGTATAATCACTGTACGCACACGGACGGCCTACAGATTTATGAGGGTGGCGAGGTTGCCAATGTGTCGGTCCAGAATTCCGCAATCGGGCCAAATCTGACGAATGGGGTGATATTGGGGGACAAGGGGACTGGTGCGCGCGTGGAGTACGTGATACTCAAGGGGAATATTTTTATTGGGATTACGGACAATGCATATCTCGACAACTCGCCAGCCGGTGCCCAGTCGCGCTGGTACATCGGAGAGAATCAGATGCTTGGCGGTAGGTATTAGCTCGCGCTAATACGTGTGATATAATTTAGGCATGGCGATCAGCTTAGATGAGGATTTGAAAATTGTGCGTTGCGATGTGTGCGGCGAGGAGACCACCGTTTTTAGCCGCAAACAGTGGCTGGCTTTGAATCTGCTGCTCTCAAATTCTCACCGCATCGTCTCGCGCGATGAGATTGCGGACGAGATATACACGGACAAAGAGCTGCTGCACGATGGCGTGAGCGATCAGGCTATCGACGCCGTGATTCGCCGGTTGCGTGTGCGGATATCCCAGGTGTCGGAGAGGCAGCACATTGTCGGCTTTCGGGATTGGGGAGTTCGTTTATTTTTAGAGGGTAAGCCTAAGAAGATTGATCGGCGTGCTGTGAGAGTGAGGCGACATGGGTGAGAGTGCAACGAGTGAGGTGCGGGCGAAGTATAAGTCTGTGCGGAACCTGATCGAGAATGCGACGGCTGATGGCGAGCGGGCTGCGGCTGCGGCTGCGGCGGAACGGATGCGGGCGCGGTATGATGGGTTGGATTCTGCCGGGGGTAACGGGAGTGAGCCAAGTCAATCTAATTCGGGTTTTTGGTCTGGTTTTGGCAGCCACGATTCGAGCGCAACTGGTGGCGTTTGGTTTTGGGATTCAGCGGCAGCGCGGCGCGGCGAGTACAGTAGCCGTAGCCCAGATTGCGATTGCCCAGCCTGTCAAGCCGAGGCGCGCGGCGAGCGCGAGACGGTGCGCACTGTGAGTTTTGATGTTGGTGGGCTGAGGGTCAACTTGCAGGTTGCGTATCGTGATGGGCGGGCGGTGCGTGTTGTGGGGTTCGAGAACGATGATTGTGCCGAGTAAAAAAAGAGCCGACGATCAATTGATCGTCGGCTCTTTTTTTTTGTGGGCTACAGTTGCTGGGCTGCTATCCAGACTAGCGCTTCGTAGGGCTTGAGCGACGTATCGTCGAGCCATGTTTGGACGCTGGCGAATTGGGCGCTAGGTGGTGCATCAGTTGAGACCGGCTTGCCTGCGAGGTAGGTGAGGATTGCCTCGCCCTTGCCGTCGAACGCTGCGTCGAGATTCTCGATTAGCTCGCCGGTCGCCTTTTTGGTCAGCGGTTTCCCGTTCGCGACCTGCGTTTTGGCGAGGGTCATTGTGACGACTTGCGGCGTGCCGATTGGTCTGCCGGTGGTGTATTTTTGGCCCTGCTCGGTCAGTGCGCCATGCTCCCAGACCGTGATACGGTTGCCAGATGCGTGATCGTAGATGGTCCAGACGCCTTGGCAATACATGCCGTCACCCTCTTTGTTTTGGTGAATCTGGCAAGCGAAGGGTCGCGGGCCGGTGCTCAACAGTTCGTAGTAATCGTTACCGCTTGGTGAGCGGTGGCTAAAGATGGTCGGTTCGCCGTCGATTGGGCAGACGGTTGGTAGACTCTGAAAGAATGCAGAGAGTTCGATGATGTCTTTTACGCTTTTGGTTTCGTGCTCTATGGTTACGTTGCCGACTGTTTGAATTGTAATTTTCATAGTTGATTATTCCTTATGTGTGGCTGGACCCGCCATCGGGTCCAGCATTAAATTTACGTTAAATACGAACTGATACGTTCTGGCCGTAGGTGGCGACAGAGCGGCGATAATCTTTCTTTTGCTTCCAGCGGTCAATCCGTGACTCTTTGTACTCCGCTTTATCCTCGGCTGACAATCCGCCAACGAAAAGCTCGGTCTGCTGTGGCTGATGCTCGCCAACGGGCCAGAGCCGGTAGAGGTGCGGCGCATAGCCTTGGCCCTTTTTCGGCGGGTCGGTTAGGGTCCAGCCGAGGTTGCGGGCAACCGCGACAAACTCTTCGTCGGTGAAAGTGAATGGGCTGGCTGGCTTGAATTCGCCACCATTGGTCATTGCTGACGACATGCGTTTTTCCGACTCGCCGTCTTCTCGGAATGAAACCGAGACGTAAAGCGCAATACTGTCGCCGGTCAAGCCCTTGACGAACTCATGCAGTAGCGATTGTTTCTTGGCGAGCGACTGGGTCATCATCACGGCGATGCGGTGCTTGCAGAGTTTGCCGTACTTCGTGCTCGGTGCCGCTCGGTCTGCGCAATCGCAATTTTTGCCGCTGACGGTGTACTGCTTGACTCGGTACAGGTTGCGTTCAATCTTTGCGACATAGCCATCCTCAACTATGTCGGCCGCGGCGGTAGCGCGTGATGCTGCGCTGCCTTTGTAGATAATAGCAGGGAATTGATCTTCGTACTTCTGTGCGAGCAGGGTCAAGGCGTCCATTATGCCACCTCTGCAAGTTGGGCTGCTCGGTAGCCGTCTGTGATGTGGCAGTTGGCGCAATACTCAATGCCGATGCCCTCGGCGTAGAGTTGAGCGCCTTGGCGGTGGTATTCTGCGGTGATTTGGTCACGAACGGCTCGGCTCGGGATGCGCACATCGTCAATCGGCCAGTTGTCGATCTCGATTGCGTCTACTGGGCAGTTGCAGATTGTGCCGAGTGTGTCGCCAGCTTTGAGGCGGTATGAGGTGGGCTGGTTGATGGAATCGTTGGCACCGTGTAGGCTGATGAGCGTTGCGACGATTTGTTTTGGTGCTTGACTAGTTGCTGGGGTTTGTGTTAAATTGTTCATGTGAGTTGTCCTCTACTAAGTTTATGACTCATGGTTTGGCACGTAACGGTTGATGTCCGTTGCGTGCTTTTTTGTTGTCGTGTTACATGAAATATTGTACACCAAAGTAAAACAAAAGTCAAGCGTTTTTTTGAATCTGACAGGTTATTGACACAAATATACGTCATTTGATTGAGGGTTGCCCCTTGACAAAGCGTTTTACTTTAGTGTAGTATGTGTCACGTCATCAATAATGAGTAATTTAACTAGTAGAGGACAATACAATGCCAGTGAAAATAAATAAACCGCTTGTTGTTCGTAGAAAGATAGCGGCGCAAGTTGAGATGAGGGGCATGAAACCAATTGCCCGAAATATGATTTCGCAACTGGGTGTAAGCTCAAAAACATTCACGAATGCCGTCAAGGGCCGAAACATAGATTGGTCCACAGCTCACACAATAGCAAAGTTCATCGGGGTCAACGCCGAAGACATAGCAAGCGAGGCGAACTGATGAATCAAACCCTCGTAAAAACCTACGGTGGAAACCAGCCCAAGGCGGCAGGTAAATTTCAGAAAGACGCAAACGAAATGGGCCAACTCGGCTACCATCCCGTCTCGCAATCGTACCAAGATTCGCGCTGGGGGTTCTTCGGGATCCTGTTTATGGCTGGGGCTATTTTTTTTGGCGTAGTTGGCCTGTTCGCTCCAGCCGCTGGATCACAAATGGTGATTTGGTTTTTAGCGCTGGTCGCATTCGGTCTCGCCTTCGTGTTTCGCAGAAATGGTGCGCTGACCGTGACCTACGGATATAAGGAGACCGCCCAATGAACCCCATAACGCGCACCTACCGCGGATCCGAATCCGTCGCAACCCGCGCAGCGAATCACGAACTGCCGACCCTAGCGGCCCAAGCATACGTCCCGGTCTTCGATTCGTACACGCCGCCCGCGTGGGGCTTTCTCGGTCGCGGCATGTTGTGGCTCTGCGCGCTGACGTTCTGCTTTTGTTTCCTCTTTGTCGGGCCGTTCGCCGTCATCCCCGCATCCCTCGGCCTGCCGTTCGCATTCGCGCTGCGCTGGTTGGCTGGCGCACCCGGCGAGCTGACGGTCGTCTATCAGTTCGCGGGTCACGCTGCGCCAATGCAGCAGGTCACGAATAATTGGTTTGTGATGCCACCTGCAGCACAGTCGGATCTGTCTATGGTCGACGGCACGGCGTATGATGTGATTGGCGAGGCGCGGCTCTTGACCTAGTGTGATATAATTTTCTTGTATGGCAATGTGAGCGTTAGAAAAACCGCCGATCAATTGATCGGCGGTTTTTCTTTACCCCGCGCGCGTCCCGTGCTAAACTTTACCCATGTTCGATCCGAGTGTTGAGTATGTGACAGTAGCCAAGAAGCGCGAGCCGAGACCGCGGGTGTACGGGATCGGCTGGTTGTTTCTGTTCGGCGGCGTGGGGTTCGTGTTGGGTTGGGTGGCCGAGAGTGTGAGGGTTTGTTTTTAGCCCCAGCTGGCATAGCCACCTCTGACCATGACGGCCGCAACCGACCAGGCGATCACATGCCAGGAGTAGTTACAGGAGTCCCACGATGATCAAACCATACTGGATTTGCGACTGCGACAAAGCGATGGCCCGCATCCCGGCCACGCGCGGCGTCGAGCTGACCGGCTATCGCTGGACTAACGGCCAGCGCATCGGCGTGGCGTGGAGCGGCGGCTCGTATGCGCTGCGTGACGCTATCGCCGCAATTGCGAGCGAGTGGCCGGTGAACATCGAATGGGATTGGGGCGCGAGCTGGAACGATGCGCAGATTCGGGTCGAGCTATTTGGCGAGGGGAGCTGGTCGTACATTGGCAGAATTGCGGAGCAAGTTGCCAGCGGCTACCCAACCATGCGGCTGGGCTGGGCTCAATGGGCGTTCGACAATAACGAGCTGATCAGCCTGCGCGCGGTGGTGCTGCACGAATTCGGCCACGCGTTGGGCCTGCGTCACGAGCACCTGCACCCGGACAATACTCTGGACTGGGATTTGGACGCCATGCGCGCGTACTACGTTGAACAGCTCGGCTGGGAGTGGCCGCAGGTCGAGCGTACTTGGCTCACGACGCTCGATCCCACGAGCCACACGTTCTACCCCTACGATTCGGAGAGTGTGACCCATTACCCCGTCGAACAGCGATTCCTGCGCAGCGGATCGGCGGTCCCGTATGCGTGGAATCTGAGCGACGGGGATCGGCGGGTTGGGCAGTCGATGTATCCGTGGGATGAGTATAAGGTGTTTTTGCCGGTGGTGTAGCACGCAAACCAAAAGCCCCGACGATTTTCGAATCGTCGGGGCTTTTGGTTTGCGTGGTGAAATCTATGCTTGGCGGTGACTAGGTTGCTATCTTCTCTAGTTCAGTTTCGTTAGGTACTCTACTCGTGATTGTGTGTCTGTTGCGTTATTCATAATTCGTTGCTCGTTTCCTTTGCACCCTTATCGGGTGCGATATGCCACCGTGGTGGTGGCGTGGTCAAGGTTCATTTTTCGGTATCGGTAAATCAGCGTGTAAGCCAGAGCCAAACGCAATGGCTGTTTGTATCACGCTGCTTGGCTTGGCTTTGTATTTGTCTCGAAATAACTTTAGGTATCCGTCCGCGTTAACAGCGAATGGGCCTTTCGGATTCAGGTGCAGCCAAAGGTTGAGGAGTAGCGGCCCGAGATTCTCAGACTTGAGACCCTTGGGAGCCAAGGCGGCGGTGAGATCGTCGTGTTGGAATGCGATGCGATCACCGCCGCCTGTGCGGAACATGGTTTGATTGCTCTTAGCCATTAAGCGCAGGCCATTTTTTCAATGTAACTATTGGAGTCGATGTCGATGCCGTAATCTCGCTTGGCCGCGGATTTTGAAATAACGATAAGGTTCGTTCGTTTTGTTTCGGCGTAAACGTCGCTGCCAGTAATTGTATCTAGTGCGGCATTTTCAACATCTTTCTTGTTGTTGCCGCGTGCGATCTCGTTGTATCCGTTTTGCTGAAAATTCGTAGTGGTTAGCGCTAGGTAAGTTGCCATAATTTTAATCTCCTGTAGTATTGTTTGTTTACTTCTCTGCATACAGTTTAGCATGTTATAACATGCTTGTCAACCCCCAATTTCAAAATCCGCCAAACTGACAGATTTGTCACATCGTCACACCCCGCCCCACCCCATGTGATATACTGCGCGACATGGCTACAAAAGCATCCGTTGCCGAGACGCAGCTCCGAATCCAGAAAATAATCGAACTCCAGACCGAATTCCAGACCACCGCGCAAATTGTGCGGTATGCTGCGGAAAACTGGGGGATCAAGAAGCGCGCAACCGAGACCCTCATCTCGAAAGCAACCGCAGAACTAAAAGCGCAATTTGGCGACCAGCGCGAGCAAATCGCCGCTCTGCTCTGCAATCATCACTACGACATCGCACGCCGCGCGGTCAAGGCCGAGCAATACTCGCCAGCAGTTGGCGCGCTCAAGGAGATCGCCCGGCTGACCGGAGCCAACGCGCCCGAGGTGCTCGAACATACGGGCATCGCCCCGAAAATGTACATCGGATTCAATCCCGACCTGTGGGACGATGACGACGACCCGACCGCCGAGGCCGCCGATGACTAGCACCCAAATCGAGATCCTGCAATATGCGGCCAGCGTGATAGCAACCGTCGCGCTTTACGCCGCTTTCGTTCGACTAGCACTCCCCCACATTGATGAGTGATTACAAGCCCCTACCGTGGCAACTGCCCGTCATTAAAGATAAGCGCCGAGTCCTCCTACTCGCAGGCGCTGCGGGTGGCGGAAAATCGCGCGTCGCTGCCGAAAAAATCCATCTCTACCTAATGAAGTACCCCGGCGCAACCGGCCTCGTCTTGCGCAAGACCTACGCCTCGATGCTCAATTCGACGGTGCTCTTTCTCCAGAACGAGATCATCGGCGAGAATTCTGGCGTCAAGCATCTCGGCTATCAGCAGCGATTCCAGTATCCCAACGGCTCGATCCTCGCATACGGCGGCATGGCGAACGCGCAGCAGCGCGAGGCGATTCGCGGCGTCGGTGCCAAGGGTGGAATCGACATTGCGTGGCTCGAAGAGGCGACACAGTTTGTCGAGTCAGACTTTAACGAGGTGCTATTCCGGCTGCGCGGGCGCGCTGCTCCGTGGCGGCAGGTGCTGCTGACGACGAATCCAGGCGGGCCGTTCCACTGGATCAACAGTCGCTTAATCGTTGGTGGCGGCGCGATCCTCTACGAGTCGAAGGCCGCGGACAACATCCACAACCCCGACGACTATATGGATACGATGCAGCGCACCACGGGCGTGGACCGGCAGCGCCTACTGCTCGGCAGATGGGCCAACGCCGAGAACCAAGTTTATGAAATGTGGGAACGCACTACGCACGTTACCGAGGAGGCGGATTTCGTCAAGGGTGGCGGCGAGGTCTATTGGGGTGTTGATGATGGGTACGTGGGCGAAATCGACGCGGATACCGGCTACTTCAAACAGAACTCTCACCCGCGCGTGTTTCTAATCGGTCAGCAGCGCAACGGCGTGATGAATATCTTTGCTGAATCCTACGAGGTGAAGATGAAGCAAGAGGAGCATATCGCCAAGGTGCTAGACCTCGGCTACCCGACCCCCGAATGGGCGGCGGTCGATTCGTCGTCCGCGTCGCTACGCGGTGACGTGCATGATGGGCAGTGGGGGGATCGGCGCTGGTCGATCCAGACGCACGGTAAGCCGCCGCGGGTTGACGACTCGATCCGTGAGATGCGCGATTGGTTGCTTCCGGATAAAAATGGCGTGGTGCGAATGCGGGTGCATCCGCGTTGCCGCAACCTGATCATGGAGATGGAGACCTACAGCCGAAAGCCCAACACGGGCGAGCCAGCGAAGGAGTTCGACCACGGGCCGGACGCGGCGCGGTATCTGATTTGGCCGCTGCGGCATTGGGTGTAGGTTGGATGGCAATAGTGTAGACGCTCTATCCTGCGGAAATCTTTCACACACATAAAAGCCCCGACGATTTGCGAATCGTCGGGGCTTTTGTGTGTGTGGTGTGCTATTGCTATGTTTCGGTTTCCTCCTGTTGCGCAGTTCGCAACATATCTGTGATAGCCGATTCGCACTCTTTGCAAATCGGCAAATTGTGAATCCCTGATTCGTCGCTCAGCAGTACGACGGGTGCGTCGCGATGTCCCATCATTCGTGCGTATGCTTCGGCCACTGCTTGAACCGCAATGCTCGTATTGTTGGTTTGGTAGCCGCCCTGCTTGAGGGCGGCCACTTGCTCGAATGTTGCGTCTGGTACTCTGAGGTTGAGCGTGTCTTTAGGCATTTTCAATCACCGGTTTAGCACCAACAACATCATTGTATTTGTCGAAATAAACAATAAACTTTTCGGTGCTCTTGTATGTATAAATACCGTCCGAGTCAAACTTGAGTTTCGCGCTGGCCGCCGTTAGTCCCTCCATGTTGGTTGTAACTTTCCCTAACTCATCTAGATCAACCTCGATCTCAGAAAATAGCTCCGTGTTGCCTATGTAGAAATCTTCAACATCCATGCCTACTTCTTTTAACGATGATTTGATTTCGTCGAAAGAATTTTCGTGAAATAGGAATGGTTGATCGCCGTAAGATTCGCCAATGTACTGGTGTGTAAATTTAATCATAATAATAAATCTCCTAGTTTTAGTTGTTCAACGGGTCCGTCCCGCTGTTGAATCTATTGTAACGCATTATGCGTTACATGTCAACCCCCAATTTACAAATCCG
>ENA-ORXT01002424-ORXT01002424.1-marine-metagenome-genome-assembly--contig:-NODE-2424-length-22479-cov-31.570217_pt1 | contig 22479 bp, 21 predicted proteins | sample MGYA00237868_ERZ511482 | MGnify/ENA metagenome assembly ERZ511482
AATGAGCCAAAGAACAGGTCAAACGCATACGTACAAGCAGATTTATAGGCGTTCCATTTTGGACCTGCTCAGATCCGTGGCGCTTCCGAGCTGTCAGTCCGGTCGGCCCGGTCGGAGAAAATGTCGCCACCCTCGTCGCATTGGAATTCTAGATCAAATTTTGGTTGCCCTTTCCTGTGCCAATTTTGACATTGTCCTCCGGATGGAGGCTCGATTTGGAGGTGCCGCCGGTGTCGGATGGAACGCGTGGTGCCGCGGTGGGGCAGGTCCTGGACTCTATCAGAGGAAGGGGCTCCGTGCCCCGAGAGCGCCTGTTCGATGGCCTCCCCCTATGCCTACCTAGGTAATATGAGTCGGCTGAGTCGTATTCCGCGGTCAAAGCAGCGTTCCAACGTGTTCCCGCGATATGAGCGGGCCTCACACGAAACATGGCGCCCCTCGAGGGGCACCGGGCGTGGACCTCTTTTTCCACAATAAAACGCTCCCCCCGTGCATGGCAACTGAAGAGAAGCTTCTGCCGTAGACAATGAGCCAAAGAACAGGTCAAACGCATACGTACAAGCAGATTTATAGGCGTTCCATTTTGGACCTGCTCAGATCCGAGGCGCTTCCGAGCTGTCAGTCGGGTCGGCATCCCCAGCAGCACTGTCTGCCGACCTCCCCCTACTCCTTCCCATGCAAATTGGGCACGCTGAGTTGGAAGCTGCTTTCAGAAAAGGTATTGGACGTGTTCCCATCGTATGAGCCAGCCCCGCAGGCAGAGAACTCCGCGGAAGGGGCCTCGGGCCTGTCTGTTTTCTCCGTCCATGATTCGTTGCGCTTGCGTATGCAGTACGAAGAGGAGCTCGTTCCGGATGCAAAGAGCCAAAGAACCATGATCGAGCACGCGCGGGGCCAGAGATACGAGCGTTTTTCTCAGCCCGACCGGATCCAGTCGTACGCTTCCAATGGGCCGAGGGGGTCAGCACCCCCAGAAATACTGTCTTCCGACCTCCCCCTACTCCTGTCTGGGCAACGTGGGCCCGCTGAGTCAAAATCCGCTGTCCAAACCCCCCTCGGATGTGATGCGGCAGTGTGATGGATGCGGCACTGTGCTGTCAAAGCAGCCCGTTTTGCCCATCCCCAACGAGAAAACCCCACCACGAACCACAACAGGAGAGCGTCGTGCAGGTAAAGGCGAAAAGAAAGGTCCCACGCGGACCGCAAAAAAACAAGGTCCCACAACGACTACAAAAGAAAAAAAGAGCAACCGAAAGCGAACAAAGCCCCAGCGTCGGCGCGACAAGCGCACAATGTAGAGGAGAAAAAGACAACAGCACGGCACAAAACAACAAACAAAACGACACAGAACAGTGACGCAGAGAACGAGCAGGCGGTGACAGCGGCATCAATAGCAAACAAAGACCAAAAACACCCCTCTCTGGCGCCACTCTTGCACCAGAGAAGACGCGACGACACCGCCTGCTCTCCGCTCCGCAATTGCCCTCCTTCAAAGTCAACGCGTCCGTCCCCGAAAACCCGACAGCGCGCCTCCATCAATGGTGTATTTCCACCTTCGCGGTTCAGTGGCACCCACAGAGAAGCCGAAAAAGACACGGGAAGCGACAGAAAAGAGGGATTGCCAACGCGTTGTGTCAGTGTCCACATTTTGGCGTCGCCGCCATCCCCCACCCCCTGCGGCGGGTCCCGTGCCCATCGTAAACAGTGCCGCCACGCCCCCCGCGCCCGCCAACGGATCGCCCCGTCCACAACTGCCATCCCTACGCTCCTCAGCACTGCCCAGAAGCACACAAAACACACCACAGCCGTACGTCCCCGACGGATGCGTGCACGTACCACAACAGTCAACCGAAAGGCCCGCGCAGCGCGCGGCCACGCCAACCAAAGCCACGCCTACCCCCAGTCCCACCGCGCACGCACGACGCCGCCGCCGCCGATGCGCGCACGCCGGTGGGCGCGCGGGCCACACGCCGCCGACCCGCGTGCAACAATTGGTTGCACGCGGCCCGGCAGCGAGCGCCCGCCGCCGTCCTTTGCGTTTTCACCCCTGCCCGGTTCAGTGGCACCAACAGAAAAGCCGAAAAAGACAGGAGAAGCGACAGAAAAGAGGGATTGCCATCGCGTTGCGTCAGTGTCCACATTTTGGCGTCGCCGCCGTCTCCCACGTCTGCGGCGGCTCCCGTGCCCATCGTAAACAGTGCCGCCACCCCCCCCGAGCCCGCCATCGGCTCGCCCCGTCCACAACTGCCATCCGTACGCTCCTCAGCACTCCTCAGAAGCACAAACCATGCGACACATCCGTCCCCGCTTGAGGAGTGCGCGTACCTCCGCAGTCATTCGAAAAGCCAGCACAGCCTGCGGCCACGCTGATCGGCTCCTCACCGATCTTTCGCTCACCTTCTATGGGGTGGGCGCTCACTGTGATGTCAGTTAACAGGTAGTCAGGTGAGCAGGATAAAATTCGTTGTCAGTCCTTCTGCTCTTCACTTCGCACAGCACGGGTAAGTGTCTCGGCTGCTGTGTCGCCCGCCGTCCCGTCGACTCACCTTGAAGTACAGCTGCATTGCGTCGTTCCCACGACGGAGCTCCGACAAAAACTGAGTCAGCACCGCCCGGGTCGCGAGGGTCTTCAGTTTGGCACCGTCGGCGCACGCCATCATGACGCCCACAAGATCAGCTGTGGAAAGCGACTCGGCGGTCAGTGCTTGCCCGTAAAAGTGGTTAGGCGCAGTAAAGAAGGCGTTCAACGTGTCCCTCACTTGCGTGGCGATGACAGGGTCAGTGATATTCGCAAATTTCAAAGCAGCCGCGCGGAGCTGAACACCCGAGCGAATAGAGAAAGGGTTCTCGGACCCGTATATCTCGGCGTTCGCACCCGCACGGCGGGCATGCACCCCAACCGTCCGCAAAACATCGCTCATGCTCTTGCGCTTGGCGGGGGTGAACTTTGGCTGCTGCATGGACTGGAAGACTTTGTCCATGCTAGCCAAAGCCGCCGCCCGAGCCTCCTCCACGGTGCCGCCGGCACTCGCGGCTTGAGCGGGAGCAACAGGTGGCGCCGGGACGTCACGGTCGCCATGACGGGCACGGTCCGCAACAAGGGCGCCGGCCAGACGGGCGCCGCCTGGTGTGGCACCCGCGTCGCGGGCGGCCGCAATTGCGGCGTCCGCCGCTCGGGCCCGTGGCTGGGCCGCCGCCCCTCCCAAATCTTCGTCATCCACAATCGCGCTGCGGGCAACGTGGGCCGCCACATGCGAGCCGGCGACGGATTCACCCGCCGTCGCAGCTAGACTGCTCTTGGCCCGTGCGCGCTGCTCCTTAAGTTGTCGAGGCGTTTGGGCCCGATCGGCTAGGATGACCCGCAGCCGTCCATGCATTGCGGCCATGTCATGCTTTTCACAAACAAACTTGGCCGCCTTTCTTGAACGTGTCGGGATGGCACACGACTGCATGTCCTCCGTGTGCCCCCGCACCCTGCAGGCTCCGCATGCCACAGCACACAGGGTACACGTCGTCTGCCCGCAGGCATCAACGCATGGATACTTCGGGCTTTGCACGAGCGGGCAAGTGCGCGTGTCGTGTCCATCCATGTTGCAGGCACTGCACCGACGGACACGCGTCTCGGCCATGCCTGCAAGGGATAAAACAACCATGTTTGCAGAAAAAAAATCAACCGTACAATGCACTGCGCCGTTAGAATATTGAGATGAGTGGAGTGGGCCAGCCGCGTCCATGAAATCGTGCCATTCCGACAACAAAGTGCGCCACACGAAGCAGACGCGTGTCACGTACCAGCCAGTGGTGGCGAGCCTGTACCCACGGGGGCGTCTGGGGCTCCCGAGCGCGAAGCGGTGCCCTCCATGCGTCACGGGAATGGTGAGCAGAAACCGTAGTGTGAGCGGACACGCGACCTCGTTGCGGGGCACGGGGACAGTGACGGGAATGGCGACAGTGATGAGCCCCGTGAAGATGACGAGTGAAGCTGTGCCCGCGGACAGCTGGTCGAGGGCGGCCACGGCAGTCGATTTCCTGGACAGGTTGTCACTCTCCAAATCCAATCGACTTGACAGGAAATGCTGCACTTCCTCATGGATCTCGTCTTGAAAGGCGCCGAAACCAACCCTAACATTTCGTTTGAAAGATTAACAGTGATGTAACTGTCGGTCTCTGTCTCTGGCCGCCAGGACAGAATTGGGGGATCAGCAATACATCACGTCGCCCACAACCTTTGTGAAACCATTTCGTAATGAGCTCGCCAGCCAATCACAGGCGTACACGGCGACATACGTGGCGCTCTTAATTTATGTAGAACTGGCTCGGGTCGCAACCCACTGGATGGAACAGTGTCAGAGATAATACATGATAAACTGGTTTGGACAGTGTCAGTCTCGATCTGGCGAGTCCGCTAGATTTGAAACACTGTCAGAGGGGGTCCATTCACACTTGTTGTGGGTCAAAGGATACATTGGGCCAACACGTGGCGAGTACGATTGAAGTACACGCACGAGTCAAGTACGGGCTTTCACGACGGATCGAGTGTGAGGGCGCCGACGGGCGGCACGCTCAACATGACCGGTACAGTCTTTCTCCATTCTTGTCGCTCCCGTTCTTGTCCAGGGGGGGATAGCAACGAACGCGGTCGACCGGCCTCCACGGTACAATCAACGGCGATCGTGGCTCCCGATCATCGCCTTCTGCACGAAAAGTGTGGGCTATTTTGTGGTCGTACGATCGCCATAGAGGGTGGACAGCATTGGAGGAAGAATGTACATACCGAGCGGGCGGCCGCATGCGTGGCAGCCGCCCCCGTCGCCAGGCAACGAGCCTAGTGTCTATTCTACCAGATAGCTCAATTGAGTCGCAAAGACTCAATTGAGTCGCATTCAGAGGTCTCTCGTGAACGAACAGTTCGTCAGACGCCGATTCTGACGACGGAAGTAGAATCAGCGGTGGCTGTTTAGTCTTGGGCGAACGACCCGAGCTTTAACTCACAGTCAATTTTCCTCACGACGCATGGAAGCGTCAACTTTTTCCGCGTCCAGGGCGTCCACCTTGAGGGCAGCAGGCTGTCTCCAGTTCGTCGCTTTCTGCTGTGCCCACGTCTTTGAAGCTCAAAAACACTCCAGGCAGACTCACGGACCACGCAGCATCTACAGATCAGCCTGTTTCCCACATCTTCTCGACCTCCTACGTGGTGGTTTCCCTTCCAGGGGCAGCGAGCACGAATGCAGGCAGGGGGGGGACAGGTGGTCCTAAAAGGCGAGCAACACCATGAGGGCGGTCTGAGAGCCCCAGAGACAAGAGATTGGGAACACAAGGGGAGGTAATATACGGTGAGGGGAGAGGGGCGGAGCGGGACGAAGGCTGGCCTGTGGCGTCCACCACCCTCTGTTTTAGGGCCACTCAATCCACCACTGGTCGAGGTGCTGCCAGTTCCTGTAGTGTTCAGAGTATCAGCAGGGTGTACCAACAGCCGTCCAAGCCCGCGGTGGCCATTATCCACTGCAGGGAGCGAGAGCAAAGGGTCACCGGCGAGGTCGACAGGGCTCGGTGCACTGGCATTTGCAAGATGAAATCGCCGTTTTCTCGCCATCTGGTGGGGGGGGGGGAGCGGAGGGTCGACGTCGGACCCATCAAAATAGGCTTTCCTGGTGCGTTCAAGACTGTTTCTTTCTGTAGACATCGGGCTGAGGGGGTTGCCCTTCCGTGGAGCTGGAGCCGGTGGTTTGGCACCCCCTAGTTTTCTCTGGAAGCGCATCGACGTCAGTTCGTAGGCACCAAATCGGCCATTCTCATATGTAGGAACGCTGGGATCGACGATTTCTGTTGAGACTCAAATGAGTCAAAGGGATGGCTCAATTGAGTCGCACTCATGGTAGAATAGACACTAGGGTTGTTGAGTGCGCCCAGGGCGCTCTTTTTGGGCGCATTTTAGGCGCTCAATGGGCGCTCAGCACGCCCAGTTAAGGTGGCGCATAGAGCTCTCTGCATTACATATGGTCTACGAAACCGGTCGAGCACCGTGGAGAAAGCTGAGTGGCTGTTGCGGAAACTCGGAGAAAGCTGGGTGGCTGAGGCGGAAATTGTATCGCGATACAATTTTGTATCGCACTCGCAGGCCATCCCAGAGGGGGGGCACCATCCAGCACGGTCCCAATCATCGACTGGTTTTTCATAATTTGGATCCCGGCGGCGCTTCCGCACACAGTGATCCGCGCCCTCTGTCGGCGCTTGCAACTCCATCACAGGAGCGTCAGTCGATCGCTAGTCGAGGCGCGCGGCAGCGGCACACCAATCGTGAGGGGCCCAGTCTACGAGGAGGATCAACTGGAGATGGACCTGATGGATGGACACAGAACGTATGTTGGCTCGGGTTGCCAGATGGGAGACCCGCCCCGCCATCGTGAGACAGCCGACCTTTTTTCGTGTCCAACAGAGTCGTTAACAGTCCCTCGTCTTCGTGCATGTGTTCAACATCTGCTCTATTCTGTATCTTTGGCCGGTACAGCTTCACGGAGGCCGAGCTGAAACATGTGTTCCCCGGCAAGGTGTGGGCCTACAGATGCTCAGAATGCACGCGATTCTTCCCCAAACCGACGGCGGGAATGGCGGCCTGGAAGGAGGAAGCGCGGAGAAATGCCACGGCTGGGGTGATGTGCGACGTCTCCGCCCTCCCAGTTTCCCAATGCAGAAGGGGCAAGTGCAGCGCTTGCACCTCACGGCTCCACAGAGCAAGAGTGCCTCCTGTTGGTGGGCCACTTGCTGCGCCGCCCTCCCCTACATCTATCCCGCCGCGCGTGCCTTCATCCGGGAGTTCGAACGGTGAGTCAGTCGCTGACATGCGCGTGTGCCCGAGCGTGCGCTCTTCTGCTCTGGGGCGGTTCGGCTCTAAGGCCAGCCGCACTGCGAATGGTGGCAACCCAGGTCGCAACACGCTAGCCCTGGTGAGTGGCCCGCAAGTTCCAGCACCTCCCAGTTCACGACATGTTCTGCCCGCGGAGCCTGCTACGTGCCCCCCCACCCCCCCCGCACCATCCAAACCTCCTGTGAGCTGCAAGGCCCCAGTGAGCTGCAAGGAATTCCTTGACTTGCTGCTGGCCGGGACCTTCGTTGGGGAGGATGACGAGGTCGTGCTGAGGCGCATTGCAAGCACTGTGCTGCTACGCGGCGCTCCGGATAAGCTGCGCCTCACGCGTGGCAACGGCACAACCGTCGCCTATGTGCGACGCGCGTCCATCTGCAAAGAGCGGGTCTCTAAGAGTCGGGTCAATCGGCGTCGGGCGGCGGCTCGGCGGCACCTGCCGTCGGCGTATCCCGGTGTAGCCGTCCCCCCAGCTCCAAAGGGCGGGCCAAGGGAGGATGAAAATGACCCTGTCGCCGCGTGCCAGCCTCGCGTCTTCCTCAATCGTCGCATCGCTCCCTCTGTTGAGGAGCAGGTGGGGCTGCTAGAGGTGGCCGGCGTGATCCAACGCGGTTTTGCTCTCATCCGTCGTGTCTTTTGGGGCGGGCGTGTCGGCATGGCCAGCATTGACCAGCTGCCCCAGGCGCGCAAGCGAATAGAGGCGCTGCCGGCAAAGCAAGTCGTCGTGGGCGGGGTGAGCGCCCACCTCGCCGACCTACCTTTGGCCGTGCAGGAGCGGGTATCGGCGCTCTGTGCGGGTAAACAATTTCTCGAGCGGGATATCTACGATGACGACTACAAGCCGGTTTCCAAGACCGAGATGTTCTCGGATGCGACGGCCGAGGAACCAGGCGTGCTGACCGGCTGTCCGCCCGCCACCATGAAGGATGTGCACCTAACGGTGGGCCTCGACAAAGGCGGGTGTCCGGCCTCGGTCAAAATTGTGGTGGGAGTTATTAACCAGGCGCGGCCAAGCAACCCCAACAACGCCATCCTCGCGGCCGTCTGTCCGTGCGAAAAGGACGATTACTGCGACGTAGAGAAAATGCGCAAGACGCTGACCCCGCATTTCAAAGCGCTGTTGACCGGCGGCCTGTTGGTCGACGGTGAGCGGAGAGCTGTGCGCCTCTTCCCCACGGGAGACTACGATGCATTGTGCACGGTGCTCGGCCACAAAGGCGCGAGTGCGAACATGCCGTGCTTGATGTGCCTAAGCACTCGGTCGCCGAGCCGCGAGCACTCTGAGCTGGAATTAAGGTTCCTCACTCTCCAAGACGTTGCTGTAGAGAGGACCCTGCGGTCAGCAGCACAGTATGTGGGCCATGATGCGCCGGGCCGAAGTGCGGGCACCAATGGCACCTCCAATCCCTCCGAGCGCCAACTGGCACACCTGTCCGTGGAACTACCGCCCCTCCTGCCGGCTGATCCACGTCAGATCGTTTCAATTCCTCTGCAGAATACCATGGGTGTTAACAGCCGATTGCTGTCACTCGCCACCGAATGCGTGATTAGGTGCAAGGGAGCGGCAGCGGGGCCACGCTTCGCTCGCCGTCTGGCGTCTGTGCTACGGGACGAGGTGGTGGTGACCCCCGTTCCCTACCACGGGGGTGGGTTCATTGGACGGGATTGTCACTGCATCGGGGAGAGAAGTGACGCCATCTGTCGGTTGCTGCTACTGGAGCTGACCGAAGAGTTTCACACGGCCTACAAGCGGGCCCGGCTGCCTTGGAACAGGGTACGAAAGCCTCTGAACCGAGCAGCCATCGCCACCGTGGAGGAGGTGCAGCAGTTCCGGTCCAACACAAAGGCCTTTGTGACGCATCTCAAGAGCGCTTTCCCATGGGTCAGCATCTCTCCCAAACTCCACCTGCTGCTGTGCCACGCTGCTGATTTCATGGCCCGGTACGGGAGCATCGGCATGTATGGCGAGCAAGACATCGAGGCGTGGCACGGGCGGTACGGCCAGAGCTCGCGCAAGTACTCGCTGCACTCCGAGCTCGCCTGCGCGGCCGCATTCATGCGCGCCATGGCGTTGGCGCGGGAGGCCAGTGAACCGGCCTTGGCGGGGTATGGACCGACTCGCAAGCCAGCGGCCCTAGGGGCGCACAAGGCGACGAAGTTGGGCGACAAGCGCAAGCGGGAGAATCGTGGGGAGGTCCCTGTCTGTACTGCAAAGGAGGAAAAGGCTGAGCAAGACCGGAACAAGTGGGCGAGGGATTTAAGCAACAAGGCTGCTGGGACGATGGGAGCGTGGGCCAGGAGAATGAAGAGAGCACGTAAAGAGTAAAAGACATTTGGTTGAGGGTACCCACGAGCAGAAGTCGTGACACAGAGAACGGCAGACGCACAGGAGAGGAAAAACGAGAAAAAACGAATCGAAAATCTGTGCTGACGCGGCGTCAGTTGCGTGAACACGACATGACAGGCATTGACAAGCACGAAGATGCGCACCTAACAAAGACCATCACTCTGTGCAGTCGGTGCGGGTCCCCTCTCCCACCCACTTGCGCCGTCCCGACGGCCACACGAGTACCTCCAGGAACAGCGCCTCCACTATCGGGCATGCATGAGCGAGGCAAGGACGCAATTGAAGCCGGAGACAAGGAGGGAAGAAGAGGTAGGAGGTAGCATAAGTCACTATCTACGAGCCCACGCACCGCCCTACGCACCTCTCTTGACCCGCCACCTGTGGGCACCGCCGCGATGCGTCCATGACGAAGAGCGAAGCACGCGCAAGGCGAGAGCACACGACGTGGTAATCAAATTTGTGATACAAAGGCAGCAGCAAGAAGCAACAAACCAGACGGAGGGAAGTACCAAGAAGCCGACAGGCACAGCCAAACCGAGTAGCACAAGGTGGGGGGTCAAATGGAACGGGGAGGACTGAGCTCTGCGACGAGCCATGTCAGAGAGCCGTGTCAGAAACCGGGATACATACAGAGAAAGTGGAGACGAGGGGCACCGGTGCGTGGCCATGATCGAGCCGGGAGCGGGCAGGGGAGAGGGAGCGCTGCTGCAAAGGGCAGGCAACGCACTGGCGTGTCGGTCGCCTAGTGTCAGGAACTGGTCATAACCGCGCAGGCACGCACGCGGCGTCCAGACGATGGTACATATACGCGTGCAGACGCAGGGGAGGGTACCCGAGCACGACGCACGGCAAGTAGGCACGGCAAGTCAGGCCCAACAGCCAGGCAGCCTCGCATCGAGGCGAGCAACCGCCAAGCCGAGCAAAATGCGCGCTCCAGAGCAGCCACGTTGTTTTTGGCGTCAATCACAGCCCAGCTTCCCAGGTATTCCTGAACTATCTGACAGCGTGAATGGGAGCCAATAGATGGAGAGAATTTCATTTCTTGGCCAATGAATGGTCTTATTTGCTCTATGCGTCGATTCACAGTGCATTCACTCGGCGTGAGGGATGGCACCAATAAAATGCTTGAATTGAACTAAATTGATTTTATACATGTTTAATTCAGCCAAGTCATCGGCTGTACTGGTCACAATGGCCAAAATCGCCTGTGTGCACCCTCACCTGTATGATGACTTTCAAAGATTGAGCGCTTCTTTGGATGATTGTGTGAGGGGCGGAAGCCGGGGAGGGTTTGCCTCCCCATCGGGACGGCCTGCGTGCCTGCGTCTGTGTCTGGGGCGCACTGGCGCTTGCCACGTGCCACGTCGGTGTTCGCGTGGGGGTCGACACGACGTGGGTGGGACGCGTTCGTCCCCGCCGACCGGGTGCTTTTGACGCCAAAAAATACTCCCAAAAATAACAGGAAAAAGCTTACTAAAGCGAAAACACATTGGCATCAGAAATCGTCACATCAATAGCCGTGCTTGGCACGACAATGGGACGGTGCATCCCCAGGGCATCACACATAGCACGACACAAATTCAGAGGGAGACGCCTGGGCACCACATCCGAGCCCTCCGCATCAGCAATGATGCCCCTGCTGTACAAAAAAGGCATGGTAAATGTCAGCAGAAAAACGGGAGCAAAGGGCGCCGGACTGCGAGGCCCCATAACGACAGCCAGAGTGTCGAAATCTGTAACCCGATACTGTGCAGCCGTCCGTCTTCGCTGGAGCAGGACGTAGGAACAGCCCCTGGTTGAAGAAAATGAACCAGCCTTAAGTTGCAGACGCTCCAGCTGCGGCGGGGCGCCTACACCACGCCACAGCAAGCCATCGACGACGCCGCCGTCGAATAGTGGGCAAAAAGCGCCTCCCCGCCGACTTGCCAAACTGCCAATCGCGACCATCCCCTGCTGCTCCGTAACGCCCCTTGCCGTTGGTCCAATCAACCACCCGGCCAGCGTCGTCAGCCAATCGGCGTCCCCCGTGTTGATCGGTGACGCCGAAGTCAAGCGCCGCGGCACATGCGCACGAAGCCGCTGTAAGAGGGATGTTCTTGTCGTGATCAGGAAGGTGAGCTTGAGAGGTCCGCGCTTGTGGCGTGTCGAAGAAATCGACCTACAGACATTGTTTGGGCGAAGACCGCTCCGATTGCGCCACAGTAAGTCGATCTGGAAGGCCTCGCCAGCAATGAAGTCCGGCGAACCAGCAGCGGGAAGGGCCACGAAGAACGCCTCGTCAGGATACCGAGTAGAGTGGAGCGTGGGGTAGGCCCGCCAGACGACAATGTCGGATCCTGACATACAACCCGACATAATTACCACCGGCGTGAGCGTTACTGTCGTGAATGTCAGCAGCTCGGTCGCCTGCGCGATGTCCAACCCGTCCAAGTACTTCGGGTAAGTGGATGGCCAACCCTTGTTTAAACCCAGGAGCCTGATAATTTGATGATACTTGATACCCACATTAAGTTCGTGCTTGCTTGCGACGAATGTAGTTGGTGAGCTCTCGGGAGCAGGCCACAACATTTGGCCCTCGTCGGAAAGGACCTGTTCCGCCCACTCGCGACCGACCTGGTTGACCGTCTGGTGGGATGCGGAAGCGGCCGCCAGAGCCTCCCGTAGAGGCCGCTGATTGGTCGACTGGCCCACGCCGGGCATCACGGGGCCGAGCGGCGGTGGCGGCGGCGGCGGCGCCGTCCGCGTCAACGTCGATGACGTCGTCTTCGCCGTGCGGCGTCTGCGGCGCGAGCGGCGGCGGCGATGGGGGCGACAGCTCCCGCGGCGGCGACGGCCGCAGCGGCGGCAGCGACGAGAGCCGCAGCGGCGGCGGCGGCGGGGGCGACGGGAGCCGCTGCGGCGGCGGCGGCGGGGGCGACGGTTCCCGCGGCGGCGGCGGCCGCAGCAGCGGCGGCGACGGGGGCTGCAGCGGTGGCGGCGGCGGGGGCGACGGCTCTCGCGGCGGCGGCGTCGGTGGCAGGTCCGGATAGGGCGGGGGACCGCCCCACCACATCCTGTCGTCGTGCGACGACGGCGGTGGGTCCTGCACGCCATCTTCGTCGCCTCCCACTGACGACGGGGATGGCGACGGCGACGGCGGCAATGTCGGCGGCGGTGTCACGGTGGGGCGCGCCGGCCCCGCCAACCACGCCCCAGGTGGCGGCAGTGTCGAGGGGGGGCGCGCCGGACCCGTCGCCCGCGCCACGGGTGGCGGCCATGCAGCCCACGCCCAGGGCGGCGGCCCCGTCTCCCATGCCCAGGGTGGCGGCCCCGCCTCCCACGCTCCGGGCGGCGGCCCCACCGCCCGGGGCGTGGGCCTCGGCGGTGTCGCGGCGGCAGGCGCCGATCGCCGCCGGGTCGTCGGTTGGGGGGAGCTCCCCGGCGACGAGGCGGACGGCCGCCTGTTGCGGTGGCTGGCGGCCCCCGCCATGATCTTGGTGGGGTCCTTGGCCCGCCCCGGGTTCTCCTTGGTCCGGGCGCGGGCCTTCTGAGCCCGCGCCCGGCCTTTCGCACGTCGCCGCGCCAGCCTTGCCGCTGCCGACGTCTGTGCGACGGGCTCGGGTGGCGGCGGCGGCGGCGGCGGCGGCGGCTGTGGCGGCGGCCGCCGCCGCCGCGACGGTGTCGTCGTCCAAGGCGGCGGCGACGACCAAGGCGGCGATCAGGTCACTCTCGGTGCCGGCCGTGGGGGCGCCGGCGTGAGGTGGGATGGTGGTGCGGCCGACATCCCCCACCGCTCCCCTCCCTCTCCCTACCTTTGACCGTGCGCATCTGGCTCGCACTGCTCGTGCTGGTGACTGCTCACCCCCTTCCCCCCCCCTGCTCCATCCAGCGGCAGCCGTGGCCCGGTGGCCAACCGGCGACGCACACGCAACCAACAATTTTTTCTTCCATGGGATGCTTGCGGCTCCCGCACGTGTACCTTCTTCATGTTTTGGGCGCTTGCAGCTGCGGCGGCGAGCGACGCCGGCCGGCATCCCTTCATTCCTTGGCGCGCTGGTGCGACGGGGGCGACGTCGGCGGTGCAATGGGTGCGGCGCGGCGATCCGTGCGGCGCCCTGGGTGGGGTTGGGCGCACGTGCACAAATGCCCACCGCCGTCGGCCAGTCGACGCCGACGCCGGCCGTGCGGCCGCGACTAGCGGCCACGTCGGTGGCGCGCCGCTGCGGGCCGCCTGCCCGCCCCTGGCGCAGTGCCACCGCGGTGTGACCGGCTGGTCGTGCCGTGGCGCCCGCCCCACCAAGTTGCCGCGTCGGCCCGCAACTTATTTTTTTCTTCCATCACTGTTTACTTCTTGCGTGCCGTATTTATGCGTGAGCATGTTGCTGCGGGGGGACGCTGGTACTTGTGTGTGGCCTGACCAACAAAACTGATCACTTGGGTGCGCTTGTACTAGACCAGGTCGTCACGTGTCATTCACGGGGGGACAACACCACTGGGTCGGCCAGCGAGTCGACATGGCCGACACCCTGGCGCTAGGTGCACAATGCATACCGCTCGTTGGTGTTTACAAGCCGAGGGGGTCCCTCACACTCGTTTTTCTGCCGTTGATGCCATAGCGGTTTGGTTGTCTGGCGGCACCGCACTCGATGGCGACCTGGATGGCACCGCAACCAACAGAAACGACAGGTGCAGACAAGGAGCACGAGTAACAACCCCTCGTGATTTGGCCGCCCCTGGCCGGGAGATCGTGCCGGTTGGGCGTGCGAGTTTCATAGGGCCCGCTCTGCGCCACGCCCGCTCCCAATCTCCGCCACGCCGAGCGCCGGTTCGAGGCAACACCAATGGGCACACATCATGTGTCATGATGGCGCCATCCATGCGCCAGGACGGGTCGCGGTGTGAGAGGCAAGAGACACACCCGCGGCTGCCAGAGGGGTGAAAGGCAACAGACAGCCTTTGCGGCTGCGAGAGGCCACGAATGAAAATGAATGGTGCGCCGTGCCCCGCTGGGAAACCAAACAGCACGTGGCCGTGGTCGCTGCGTGCTTTTGCAGAATGAGGCGGGGCGGCCGCACCTTGCGCGGATCGAGGAGGCAAAGGGCCAGCGGTAGAGCCAATCCTGTTGAAGCTGGCGAGGGCGGCATGAATCACCTTTGAGCTCGTGCGGCAGGGGTGTGCCGCGTGCGAAGACGAGGGCGGCGTCCGAGCCTGAACATAGGGGTGCTGCTCCCCGTACGCCGCGGGCACCTGAGAGCCACAGGCGACAGCCTCCGTTCCTGTGAAGGCACCTTTCCGGAAGGCCCAGCGGCGATGCTTGGACTGCTGCGGCCGATGACTCAGCTCAAGAAAAGTGAGAGGCTGTTGTTGCATACGGACGGTAGTTCGGCATGGGTTTGCTGTTCCATCCACATGAGAGGCTTTCCTTGGTCCGGGTTTCAACGGAAGGGACCCTGCTCCCTGTTGAGAGACCAAGGACGCTCCATTGTGGAGGCACATGTCAAGTTACATGATGCAACTTGGCGTATGCATGCTCCGTTCGTTGAGGGCAGACATTCGACTGAGGTAAATCACCATCAAGGGACATCGTCGACCCGGCAGGAAATCGCATCGAGCATGCATCGGGCTGCATCGGCCATTGAAGCCAGTATTCGATGGGCATTTTTGGGCCCATCCGAGTCTCCATCGAAATGCATCGCCCGATGGACTCACAGCCCTTGACAACAACCCAACAACACATCCATTACTTCCTCTCGGTCTGCGCCGTAAGTCTTGACCGCCGTTACAGCTAGCATTGCGCACGGGCCACTTGGCGGATGATTGGTCCAGCTACTATCCGATTTGAATAAGCGACAGATCTCGCTCCGACAGGCCTGCTGCTTACTGTGGAGGGGCACTGAAACTGTAATGCAACGGAACTGTGGGCAGCAGCCCACGACGAGCTTACCTGCGCATCGTCTTAAAATTACGTTTTGAGGTACCGAGCAAGGCCGCAGGCCGTCGGCGCGGGAAGCGCATCGGGCGAGCGCGGGTCCCTCGACGGGCGGACGGTTTCTGCCAAGGGGGTGCCGCGCGGTGTAGCGGCGACGGTGGCCCGACCGCCGCCGCTGGATCGCCTGGTGACCCGCCGCGGGCGTAGCTGGGGCGAGGAAGCGCGTGGGGGTGGTCAGCCTAATTGCAATGACGATCCATGGCCATGAAATACCGAAATATGATCCACCCTGTTCAAAAAGTTATTGCGCTTAATGCAGTAATAGAACACTCACACAATTGGACAAGCCCCTCGCTGCGACCGGTAACAAGCAATGAATCATGAGAATGGAGCTTCTGAGCCGGCATCCTCGGTGTACAGTCATCCAGGGTCCATCAAACTTCCACCGAAACGGCGCGTCAATGGGGTTCTCAAGGACCCATCGGAAGTCATCGAGAACCGGCGTCGATGGATGTTTCCTGCCTCGCCAACCATGGACCGCGTGTTGCCGTGCGTCCATTGTTGACGGTTAGCCGGCTCCTGCCAAACGCAGCTGGGCCAGTCGCCCACGAATCGGTACAGTACAGGGGGCTTGACCGCGCAAGTCTCGGCCGATCGTAGCGTCACCTGTGGAGGTTTTGCGATTGCAGACACGCGAGTGGCTGGTTCGCCGGTGCCTCGGGCTGGACCCAGTCGAGCAGGACTGCTGGCACACGGCTGCCACGTCAATTGGGCCCCGAGGGATGGAGTCGGGTCAAATCGACTGGCACGGGATGGAGGGGTCTGACCGCGAATGTTGACGCGGCGCTGCGTGCGTACAATGCGCGACGCGCTTGAGCTCGTCGGGCGACGATCGCGCCGCCAACGTGGATCGCATCCTTCCACAGCATGGGTCCACCACTGGCTGCCGAGCGTTGACACCCGGGTGGAGGCTGGCGGGCCCGCCAACAATCCCCGACACGCGGTTGTGTGGCCACAGATGGCGCGCGGGGCGACGAGCCCGCTTCCCAAGCCGCGGCGGGAGCGTGTCAGGACACGCCAAGGGTGCCGCCTTTGGCCGGTGCGCGCGCGTCCCGCCGACCGCCGACGCGTTTGCCAGCGGCGGCGGCCGGTGACGAGCCCTGCGACAGACTGTCGGACGCCCTGGTGCTGGTCCACGTCGACCCGCGCCGCCCGTGACACGACTTAAGGTGAGCAGCGGCTGCCCGGCCCACCCGTGACTGAGGAGAGTCGACGTCCCCCTTGCCGTAACCCTATCGCCTTTCCAGAGCTAACCGTGGCCACCCTGCCGGTATTGCCTGCACCTTTCCGCCGTGAAGCCTCCTCCCTTTTCGTGGGACCACCCCCCGCTGCCCTCTTGCTGCTCGTATCATCGCCGCATTGGTCGGTACTCCCCACCCTCACTACCTGGTGTGCCCACTCTTTCCACTTGGTGCGACCGCAGCCGCCATGGCGTCGGTCGTCACCCCTGGCACCCCGCCCCACGCGGCGGTCCCCGTCGATGACACCCCCGACGGGCCGGGTGGCATCCGCTTTGCCAATTTGACTTACGACGTGCCGTTCAGCGCCACCAATGCGCCCAGCCGTGTCGCGCGCCTGCGCTCGTGGGCGCTCGCCAAGCTCGGGCGCGGCGGTGGTGGTGTTGGCGGCGCCGTCTCTGTCCCCCGCAGCGGCCCACTGCTGCCGACGCACGACGGGGCGGTGGCGGCGACCGCCGACATGACGACCGCCGACAGCGCCCGGTCGTCATCGTCTTCGGCGTGCAGCTCTTCCTCGTCCAACCTCTCCCCTGGCCCCACCAAACAGCCCCCGGCAGCCGTCCCGGCGACGGCCCCCTCCCCTTCCGACGCGCCTGCCCCCGAGGCCAACACCCGCATCCTCCACGGGGTGTCTGGCGTTGCGCCCGCCGGCCAGCTGACGGTGCTCCTCGGCCCGTCGGGCGCCGGCAAGACTTCGCTCCTCAACGTCCTCGCCGGGCGCTCCCAGTACGGCCCGTCTGGGGGCACCATGACATTTGACGGGGCGCCGCGGAGCCGACGCCTGCGGCGGCAGCTGGCCTATTGCATGCAGGACGACATTTTTTCGCCGCGCCTGACCGTCACCGAGACGCTGCAGTTTACGGCGCGTTTGCGGATACGCGGGCTGAGCCGCGCGGAGCGGGACGCGCGCGTCACGTCGGTCATCAAGCAACTGCGGCTGGAGGCGTGCGCCGACACGCTGATGGGGGATGGGGTCGTCCTCAAGGGCGTGTCGGGAGGGGAACGCAAGCGGGTGAACATTGCTAATGAGCTGCTGACGGACCCATCCACAATGTTGCTAGACGGTACGTTTGGGAGGTGAGATGCGTGTGCGGGGGCGTGGTAAGGTGTATATTGGGCGACCTGAGGGCTTGCTCGGGGGGAGAGGCGGAGCTCTGGGCGCCGTTCTGACTTTCTTTGCGCTTCCCTTTTTTTTGCTGGCTGCTTGCAATGCGGTTGCTCGTGGTCTTTTGGCATCCCACCCTACTCTTTCTCCCAATGTAGAGCCTACAAGCGGCCTTGACTCGGCCACCGCCCTGACTGTCGTGAAGCTGCTGCGGTCGCTTGCCGATGAAGGCCGCACCATCATCACCACCCTACATCAGCCGTCGTCCCAGATGCTGGAGCTCTTTGACAACATCATGTTGTTGTCGTTGGGGCGGGTGGTGTACAGCGGCGCTGCCGCGGACGCGCTGTCCTACTTTGAGAGCGTCGGCTTCCCGTGCCCCGTCAACTACAACCCGTGTGACTTTTTTCTGCAGCTGCTCACGGACACGGCGGCCGACGGGTCTCAGCCAGTGACCCGGCGACTGGAGGCCGGGTGGGCAGAGCGGGAGGCGACGACCGCCCCTGCGGGTGTCGTGCCAGCGGCCGGTGGCAACGGCGATGGGGACACTCTGGGCGGCGGCGATGTTCGCGGCGGCCGCCTGACCACCACCTCTGCCGGCGCGGTGCGGGCGGTACGCAAGCGCCTGCACTCGTCGAGTGTGCAGGCGGAGCAGCGCAAGTATCCAGTCAACTGGTGGACGCAAGTGATGACCATTGGCAAACGCTCTTTCATCCAACGCCGCGGGGAGCTGCTCGAGTGGGTGCAGATGTTGCAGATTGTCGCCGTCTCCTTCCTGGTCGGCATCATGTGGTTCCAGCTGGAGCAGGTGGAGCGGACACTCGACGAGCGCGTCTCCTTGGTTTTTTTCATCTGCGTCTTCTTTTCTTTCATCCCCATGTTTTCCGCCATTTTCTCCATGCCTGCGGAAGGCCCCGTGCTCCACAAGGAGCGCTCGTCGGGGGCCTACCGTTTGTCGGCGTTTTTCGTGGCCAAGACCATCGTTGAGACGCCCGTCGAGCTGCTCTACCCAACGCTCTTCACGATTGTGGCCTACTGGATGGCGGGCCTCCGCGCGAGCGTCGGCGCGTTTGTGCTCCACGTATTTGTGCTCTCCTTGGTCGTCCTAACGGCGCTGTCCATTGGCCTGTTTGTTTCGGCAACGGTGCGCAACATCAAGCTGGCGCAGGTGCTCGGCAGTTTGACGGTCCTCCTCGCGCTGCTCGCTGGCGGGTATTACGTGAATAACAAGACGTTGCCGTCGTGGATTGTGTGGGTCAACGCGCTCTCCTTCATCAAGTATGGCTTTGAAGCGCTGCTGATCATTGAGGTGCGCGGCCGCACCTTCCCTTGCTCGACCGTGCCGACCATCTACTCGGGGGGGCTCGCGGGCACGTCGACCGTTCGCCAGTGCCCTGTGACGGACGAGGCCATCTACCGCGCGCGGGAGGTGGCGGACGAGTTTGGCGTGTGGGGCAACGTGGGGGTCCTGCTGCTGTGGATTGTCGTCTTCCGCGTCGCCGCCTACCTCAGCCTCAAGTGGCTCCACGTGTCGCACAAGCCGAGCCGGCGGGCAAAGGCCGTTTAAGGTGGCGGCGGGCGCGGCTGACGCTTACTGCGGTGCTTGTGGTGGTTGCCGCCGCGGGGATGTCGTGGCGGTGCCCTCGTACACTGCTCTCATTTTTGTGTTCTTGACAGCTCTGTCCACCCGAGGATACGGAGCTGTTGGCTGTACTCCACATGATGGCCAACACTCAGGTGTGTGTGTGTGGCTGTACAGTACTCCACAGGATGGCCAAAATTCAAGTGTGTGTGAAAGTTTGGCCAGACTCGGATCGAACTTTTCAAAACGCGGGGTTCGTGTGGTCCTAAAATTTAGTGGCTCGCACCCACCGCGCCCGCAAGACCTCACCGTCTTAGTGCATGCAATAAACTGTCGGCCGTCACCCACGCACACCCAGCCGTCAGCGCTGCACTACCAGATAGCTTCACCCGTGAGCTGCCCTCCCGCCGTCAGTGAGGGTCGCATGCCCGCACAGGTCCCCAACTCGCCGCCGGCCGCCCCCTGCGGCAGCCCGCCTCCTCCCCCTCCGGCCCGGGCGCCGCTCAAACCACTGGCAGGTAGGCGCACACAAAGCCGTCCTCCCCGCCGGCGCCAATGGACGGCGAGTTGACGAGTGGCCCACCCGAGTCGCCCTCCTCGGTGCCTGCCTTCATTTGGGCGTCAATGCTCTTGCTGCGCCGGAGGGAGTACATGGGGTCAGCCGACGGGCCGCGGCCCCACGGGGCCTTGCGGAAGTGCGACGTGCACAAGTTGATGTCGTCCTCGGAGCCCATGTACACCTCGACTCGGTGGTGGAGGCTCTCGGGCTGGATGTCGAGGATGGCCCGCGTGCCCGTGCTGGCCTGCCCGCCAGCCTTTTCGACGACGAACGCCAACGGGCCAGCCTCGTAGAGGAGCTTGAAGCGGCCCTGTGGCCGCGCCTCGTGGGCCGGGTAGATGTACACGCCGCCCCGGATGATGGTGCGGTGGAGCTCGGGCACCATGGAGCCAATGTACCGGCAAGTGCGGGTGGATCCATCCAGCGCCGGCTCGTCCTTGAGCGCCTTGAGCATCTGCTGCGTCTTGGGGTCGAGCTTTGACGAGAAGCCCTCGTTGATAGCGTAGACGCGGCCCGAGTAGGGCACTTGCATGTTCTCGTGCGTGAGGATAAACTCAGAGAGCGTCGGATCGAGGGTGAAGCCGTGCACGCCCGAGCCGTAAGAGAGGACGACCATCGTCGCCGCGCCGTAGACGGCGTAGCCGGCGGCAATCAAGTTGCGTGCCGGCTGCAGCACGTCCTCCACTCCCGGCTCCGTCTCTTGCGTCAACTGCCGGAAGACGCCAAAGATGGCGCCCATATCTTGCGCGGGTGGGTCAGCTAACCCCGTCAGCGGGTCAAACACCACCGCATAGTTGCCGCGGTGGCTCTCTTCCACGACCACCGGGTCATCCAGGTCTTCCGACACGAGCACACAGCATGCATCCGAAGCTGTCAGCTCCCGGATCCACGTGTCGTTGGCAATCTTGTTGATGTCCGTCACGCTCTGCGCCTCAGCCCGGGGGAGGCCCATACGGCGGACCATCGAGCCGACCGTCTTGACGGCGAGAGTGATGGACGTGAGGAGGGTGACCAGGTCGGCCAGTGAGTCGCCCTTTGACAGGGAGGAGTCGACATTGGTGTGGATGACCCCCTCCTCCAGGTAGTTCGACCGCTTGGCCAAGGACTCCAGCAGGTGGGAGATGAGGGTCGTGCCGCTGGCGCCATTGCCGGCGGGATGCGCAGCCGTGTCCATAACGGCGAGGTGCCAACGGCAGTGAGGCGGGCGTTGAGCGAGTTGGGGAGATGGGGGAGAGAGTGCAGTAGGAGAGCGTCCAGAGATACCGTTGCGATACGACGTGCGTGTCGCGCGAGCAAACGACAGAGAGTGACTTAGGCTGCAGATTGCGGCACGCCACCAGCGCAGGACCTGTGTGCCACAAGCTGTAGATCACTTCTGGTATTGGCGCACACGCAAGAAGGGTTGGCGTATGAAGGTTTATCAGGAGTAGCCCCCGCGACCATACGCAACACGCGCATCAGCGACAGGGGTTCGGGGTTTCAATTCGCTCACAACCTCGTGGGTGCAAAGCGTGGCGGTGCGCCGTCTCGACGTGCAGCGCGTGGCCGGAACGATCCCTCGTGTCGCCACGGGCAGCAGGCAGGTCTGGGCGCGTCGGTCCGAGCGCCGCGACCAGCGCCGCGTCGACGACCCCGTCGCCATGGTCGTCGAGCGAGGACGACGCAAGGGCGGGCAGCTGCGACGCGGCTGCCGCCGCCGTGAGCGTGGCCACCAAGACGCAACCAACGGCGTCGAGGACGACCGTCGGCAGCCGATCGTGCGCCGCCGGCGCCAGCCCGCCAAAGACCGCACCGGCGCCGGCCGAGCCCACCCGCGGCTGGTGGCTGGCGGCCGGCGGCGAGGGAGCAGCCAAGTTGGAGGAGCGCCGGCACGGCGGCGCCAACGTCGCTCACCAGCACGCCCGCCAACCCATTCGCCGACACGTCGCGTGTCATTGGCAGGCAGCAGTGGACGTCGAGGGCGACCAATGGCTTGGCCGCCACCCCCACCGCCGCCGCCGACCGCCTGTACGAGACGGCCTGGGAGAGCAAGACGTCCTCCACCGCGTCTGCCGGTCGGGCATCGGCAACCGAGCTAGCCGACGGGCAGCGGCGAACGCGGGTGCCCCCCCCCTTCCCCCCCCCCTCCACTTTGCGAGGTCGTCGTGGGCAAAGCCCAGCACCGTCCACAGCGTGACGTGCACCGCCCGTGTCGCGCCACACACGGCGGTGACGCCCGGGACACGCCCGTACCGCGCGCGGCAATGACAAGGCCGCATAGGGCTACGGCTGTGGGCGACGCGTGTGGTCACGTGCGCCACGCCCGCGCCCCCCAGCAGGTGGCCATCCAAGAGGAGGCAACAGTGGGTATAGCCGTCGACCACCCCCACGCCGTCACCGACGAGCGGAGCGCGCCGCGCAGCAGCCGCCCCGTGACAGTGCCGAGACGGCACCCAAAAAAAAAGAACAGGCCATCGCACACCACCGCCGCAGACGCGGAGCGCTGACGGTGACGACGGGGCGGCAACGGCGTCGCGGCCGTCTCCGCTCACGTCGAGCGAGGAGCGGCCGGGTGCACGCCGCGTCCCCGTGGCGCAGCGCACCAAGGAGGTGTGTGACGGCGGTGACGCCCGCCGCCGGGCGGCAGCTGCCGTCGGCACATGTCGGGGAGGCGGCGGCCGCCGCCGCCGAGGAGCCGCCGACCCTGCCAGGGGGGGGGGGACCCCCGCCCGACGGCGCCCAAACCGCCGCCCGCCCGCAGGGGGGCGTCGACGGTGGCGACGGCGGCGGTGGTTGCAGCCGACGGGCGCGCTGCGCCGTCGCGGCGTCCCTGGCGGCA
>ENA-ORXT01002425-ORXT01002425.1-marine-metagenome-genome-assembly--contig:-NODE-2425-length-22476-cov-4.165097_pt1 | contig 22476 bp, 19 predicted proteins | sample MGYA00237868_ERZ511482 | MGnify/ENA metagenome assembly ERZ511482
TTTATATCATTAAAATTATGGTCAATTCCAAATTTTGTATCTCTAGCAAAACGTATTAACTCTTGGAAGATTATTTGTTGGCAATCCACTGCCCTTTTTGCGTTTTTCTGCAGATTTTGGCATCGATTGTACTTGGGCAATAGCGACCGCCACTGTCTTTTTTGGTCTGGGAATACGTCTGCCTTTTCTCTTTGCGTATTTTTTAAGAAACTTTAACATGCCGTCTTGCTGTGCCAGTTTTGCTAAATCAAAAACTGTTTTGCCTTCCTTGGTGCGGCTATTAAACGGTGAGCGATTGTACAGCAAGGAATTTGCAATTCTCTGGTGCCCAAAACGTGCTGCGTGATGAAGTGGTAACCATCCGCCAATGGTTCTAGCTTCTACATTCGCCCCATTTTCCAGTAAATATTGTACAATATTAAAGTGTCCGGCTGCAGCCGCTTCATGTAATGGTGTAACCCCGTCTCGCTTAACTGGGTTTACATTGGCTTTCTTTTCTATCAACATTTTCACCATTGCAAAATTGCCTGACTGCGCTGCAAGATGTAGAGGAGAAATATTTTCCTCGTCAGTCACTCCCGGGTTGGCCCCAGCTTCGAGTAGCAGTCTTACCATTTCTGTATTGCCGAATCGGCTGGCAAAATGCAGCGGAACCGTACGGTTTTTATTGGCATGCCCTGGTGGCGCCTTTTTATCCAATAACATCTTCACCATGGCTAAGTTGTTAAAGCGAGCAGCGTGATGTAATGGGGTGTTCCCGTTCAGATCGATGGGGCCAGCATAAGCGCCATTGTCTAACAGTAACTTGACCATGTGAAAATTATTTGACTGGCTAGCCAGACTCAAAGGATAGGTGCGATTCAGATCAGGTTGGTTGGGGTTGGCGCGTTGTTCGATTAAATATTCCGCCATTCGAAAATCCCCCTTAATAACTGCTGCGAAAAGCGCTGTCTCACCGTTCCTTGGATTAATATATGCGGTGCTAGCCCGGTCTACTTCAACTAAGTTTTTAGCGGCTTGAAGATAGCCACCTTTTGATGCGAAATAAAGACGTTCACTGCTGGTCGCATGAGCCGCTGATGCAAGCACCAGTGAAACGATAAAACTAAATAATAATGCCATCCGTAACATAATTAGGACCCCCTGTCGGATTATTTTAGGATTTTAGTCTCTGTATGCATAATTACAAAGATCAAAAAATTTTATCACGAATCAAATACTTGGTAAAACTTTGCGTAGTTTACAGAATTGATTTGAACCTGCAAATTCCTTAATGTTGTTTGATGATACAAAAAGCTCTGAAATCATTGGCTAATAGCCAAATTGCAGTGCATTCTCAACGTTTTTCAAAACTGGCTAGGGACAGTTTTGATGAGGTTGATCTGTTTTGGAGCCACTTATGTCGGTACTGTGGCAATGTGCGGAGTTATTTTTGCACAAAATTTGCAGGCAGCGAGTTTTATTCTCATCTGCACTATAGGCTGAAGTCGCAATTTTAGCGAAAATAACCAACATGAAAATCACAGAAATCCACGTCTACCAAATCGATCTCCCAGTCGTCAATGGCCCTTACACCTCATCTGATGGCGATGTCTATTCCTTTGACTCTACTGTAGTGGAAATTGTCTGCGATAACGGTTTGAAAGGCTATGGCGAATGCTGCCCCTGTGGCCCAACCTATGCTCCGGAGCATGGCATGGGTGCAAGAGCAGCACTGGCACAGGTGCTGCCTCATCTAATTGGTGAAAACCCGCTGCTTATCAATGGCATTCACCAAAAAATGGATGATCATCTCAATGGCCACAACTACGCTAAGGCAGCCGTCGATATTGCACTGTGGGATTTAACAGGAAAGCACTATGGCGCACGCATCTGTGATTTATTAGGTGGTGCACGAAGTGAGCGCGTGCCCAGTTATTACACCACAGGGTTAGTGTCGCCAGATGACGCCGCACGTATTGCCAGAGATAAGCGCAATCAGGGCTTTGAGCGTCTACAAATAAAAGTGGGTGCTCGTCCAATCCATATAGATATCGAGGTTATTCGTAAAGTGTGGGAAGCGGTTGGCAATGATATGCGTCTCGCGGCCGATGCAAACCGAGATTGGACAACTCGCGACACATTGATTGCATCGAACGCACTTGCTGATATTCCAGTGGTATTTGAACAGCCCTGTGCGACGCTGGATGAAATTGCGCGGATTCGCCAGCAAGTGAAACATCCCATTTATCTAGATGAGAATACGGTGGATTTAGCGAGCGTTGTAACTACCGCTGGCAATGGGCTTTGCGATGGCTATGGATTTAAGCTGACACGACTCGGAGGAATAAGCGGATTACGCGCTGCTCGGGACATTTGCAAAGCGGCTAATTTGCCTCACTCATCTGATGATGCCTGGGGTGGTGACATTATTGCAGCGGCCTGTTTGCATGTCGGGGCGACTGTAAATCCCAAACTAAACGAAGGTGTTTGGATCGCCCAGCCTTATATCGAGGGGCATTACGATGTCGAAAATGGCATTAAATTGCAGGGTGGTAAGATCCAACTTCCCACTGGCGTGGGTTTGGGAGTTACGCCAGATTTAAGCAAATTTGATCCACCGATTTCTTATGGTTAAGCCGTGCCTTAATTTTGTCTGTCCCATGTAATTCGATTCAATAATTCTATGGTAAAACAGCTCGACCATACCGACCATCAACAGCCAAGGCATACCAAGCCGTTGTGTTACCTTGCCCATAATTTGCATACGCCACAAAATATTGGCAGTTTATTCCGCTTGGCTGATGCTTTAGGTGTGGAGAAGATTTACTTATCCGGGACTTCACCCGCGCCTCCGAATCCAAGAATTAAAAAGACGGCGCGTTCCACGGAAAAGTATGTTCCTCATGAGTATATCGACTCGCCGTTTGACGCGATACAAACGCTAAAAGCCGCGGGCTACAAAATTGTCAGCCTTGAGCTAGCCACCAACAGTATTGAAGTCAGTGAGGCTCCGATGATTAAGGGTGACAAGGTTTTCCTGATCGTTGGAGCCGAGCATGAAGGAGTGATTGACACACTGTTAGAAGCTTCAGATTTCATCGTTCATATCCCAATGTCAGGCATCAATTCTTCAATGAATGTAGCCACTGCCTGTGCGATTGCAAGCTATGAGTTGTTAAAGAAAATCACCTAATTCTAACTAACGACGTGCACGCCACGCGGGTAGTTTGTCAGGCACTCAACACCGTTATCCGTGACGGCAACCGTTTCGCTAATTTCCATGCCCCAGCCGTCCATCCACATCCCTAGCATGACATGCAACGTCATATTCTTCTCCAGCACACTGCTGTCATCGCTGCGTAAACTCACGGTGTGTTCACCCCAGTCAGGCGAATAACCGACACCAATGCTATAGCCGATACGGCTGTCCTTAACCAAACCGTGCTTATCCAAAACGCTTTGCCATGCGCGATGCGCATCGCCTGCTAAAACGCCGGGCTTAATTGTATCTAAGACGGCATCCAGCCCTTCCTGTACGGCATTAGCAGTGTCAAAAACTGCCTGTGGGCCTTTGCCTAACTGCACAGTACGAGCTAAGCCTGCATTGTAGCGTTTGCGTGTTCCACCTAGCTCCAGCGCAACAGTCTGACCGTCAGCAAATTTTTCATCAGTCCACATAGGGTGTGCAGTTGCAGCGGCTTTACCTGCTAGAATTAATGGTGATAGCGCGGTGAGGTCGCCGCCGAAATGCTCATTTCCTCCCACCTGTGCGGCGAGGATTTTGGCCATTAAGTCACACTGGCGCACGCCGGGTGCAATATTTTCGTAAGCGACTGTCATTGCACCTTCAACTAATCTGGAGGCTTCACGCATAACAATGATTTCCGCATCGCTTTTTATCACACGGCACCAATTCACTAATCGATCTGCATCAATCCAGTTCGCGTTGGGCACGCCGCGTTGCAGGCAGTCGAGTGATTTTGGTGAGAAGAAATAGGTGTCGCTTTCATAGCCAATGCGTTTGCCTTGTAATTGTTTATCGCAGAGATAACCCGCAATCACTTCCATGGGGTGTTTGTCGTCTTGCTGCACATAATCTTCGGGATAGGGCATCACGGAGGCTGCTTCGAGATACGTCGTTAGTCCAACGGCACCTGCGTCCATATTACGGCCCATCCAAATCGGCTCAACATCGTGCAGTACTAACATCACCTGAGGAACATAAAATGACCAGGCATCAAAACCAGTTAGCCAGTTCATATTGGCAGGATCACCAATCAGTAGGGCATCGAGATTTTGATCGCCCATGCTCTCACGAACTTTGCTTAAGCGACTCTGGTACTCCTCGCGACTAAATGGTGCGGGCATATTGCGTCTCCTTATCAGATGATTTCAGTGCCACTCACAGCAACCTAATGATTGTTGACGTTAGAGCGAACTTAAGGCTTCGTCAAACTAAATTTGTTGTTGCAAAGCTAGTAATTCCTTGCCGTCATGACAGAGTTTGTTGCATGCTTCCTGAGCTGAATAATTATCATAAGCTGTAATCAATAGGCAGAGTTTGAACTCGAACTTTGATGCAGATTGCTGATAAAACAAGAGGGAAATCCAATGTCGAATGACGGTGCTAGTTACGATTACGAAAAAAACCAAGATGCCTTTATGGATGCGTTGTATTGGTATGGTATCCCGACTTTGTTTCGTGCACCTAACGAGCCTGATCCTAGCCAATGTGACATTGCCTTAGTTGGCGTGCCGCACAGTACTGGAAACGGCACGACAGAGCGTGATCAGCACCTTGGCCCGCGCGCGGTACGTGATGTCTCAGCAAACGGGCGTCGTGTGCACATGAAGTTTGGGCTTGATCCCTGGAGAGCTTGCAAAATTAATGACTTGGGCGATGTACCGCTGACCCACGCCAATAATAATGAAAAATCGATTGAGCACATTGCGGAGTATTACCGCGATATTGATGCAGCGGGTGCAAGACCAGTTTCCGTGGGTGGAGACCATTCGATAACGGGTGGAATCCTGCAAGCGTTAGGTGGGCCGACCTCAAAACTAACCAACGGTGAGAAGGTCTGCATTTTACATTTTGATGCGCATACTGATTGCTTTAGTAATATGAAACACTTCCTTGGTGCTGAGAAATCTGCCGCGCATTGGGCGTCTTACTTAGTGCGCGATGGCCATGTCGATGCGCATCACAGTGTGCAAATTGGTATACGTGGCAATGCGCGAACATTGGACTGGCTTAAGCCCAGCTATGAGCATGGATACGAAGTTATCACCATGGATCGCTACAAAGAAATCGGCGAAGCAGAAAGCATTAGGATTATCCGTGAAAGGATTGGTGATCGACCGCTGTATATTACGTTTGATCTAGACTGTCTTGACCCAACCGTTGCGCCCGGTGTGTCTAATATCGAATCAGGCTGTGAAGGATTTAAAATTGATGAAGTGATGGCTTTAATACAATGCGTCAGGGGCTTTAATATTATCGGTGGGGACGTGGTGTGTTTGATTCCGACCAAAGACAGTCCGAATAAAATCACCTCGATGGTAGCTATGTCGGTCATGTTTGAGATGATCAGCTTGATTGCAGACAATAAGTCAGAGCACAAGCAATGATCAAGCACGGAAATTTCCGAACAATAGTCCTAACGACGCTGGCTATGGTTGCCTTTGCGGGTAACTCCTTGCTTTGTCGCGCCGCACTCAAGCAAACCGAAATCGACGCCGCTAGCTTTACTTCAATCCGGCTCATCTCGGGTGTGGCCATGCTCTGGCTGCTGGTGAGTTTGAAAAATAGAAAAGATCCAAGCGAGGGTCGGGGCAATTGGCTTTCAGCTGCCGCATTATTTATCTATGCAGCAGGGTTTTCTTTTGCTTATATCAGCTTGGAGACAGGCGCAGGGGCGTTACTGCTGTTTGGTGCGGTTCAGGTGACAATGATTGCCTATGGATTTTACTCTGGCGAGCGGCTGAATAAATTACAAACGGCCGGTTTGTTGCTTGCCTTTGCCGGAATGATTCTCCTGATGTTACCTGGCCTATCGGCGCCACCATTAGGCAGTTCTGTCATTATGTTGATCGCTGGCATTGCCTGGGGTGTTTACTCGATCAGGGGGAGGGGTGTAGGAGATCCTACGCTGGTCTCTGCAGGAAATTTCCTGCGTACCGTCCCCTTCGTGATCGTGTTGAGCCTTATCACGCTAAATAGCTATTCACTGCCCATTGCAGGTATTGGCTACGCAGTGGCCTCTGGCGCAATTGCATCTGGCGTAGGGTATGCGCTTTGGTATGCAGTGTTGCCAGTCCTTAGAGCAACCAGTGCGTCAACTGTGCAGCTAAGCGTTCCGGTTATTGCCGCTGTGGGTGGGATTTTGTTTCTCGATGAGCCAATCACGCTGCGCTTTTTTATCGCAACCATTGCGCTTTTGGGTGGTATTGCTTTAGTGCTTTTGCAAAAGCCAGCAAGCTAATTCATGCCCTTTTGAGCGAATGCTTATGACCGAGGCTTTATGTTCTCAGGGTCATAAAGCGCACCGTAACCAACCGCTGCAACTTTCATAGGATAGGTTTCTTCCATATAGCTGGTTTCTAACATCCGACCTTCTTGGCAGTAATCATGCGGTAAGAAAGCTAGTGCAATGTTTTTGCCAACAGTCGGCCCAAACTCGAAACTAGTTGTGTAAGAACGACGACCTTCAGAATCGATAATGGTCTCACCTGTTTCTGGATCAATGATTGGACAAGCTCCCATTGGGAAACGTCGTACACCATTTGCGTCTTTGTCCTCTTCCATCGTTAGTGTACAAAGGTAAGCAGGCTGATGCTCACGCTCACGTATCTTCACATAAGCTTCTTTACCGTAGAAGTCTACGGCTTTAACCACGTTACGCTGAAGCCCAACTTCCATTAGGTTGTACTCAGTCAAGATGTCTGAGTTTTGCAAACGCAAACTTTTTTCTAAGCGACGGCTGTTTGAATAAGTCTCGATACCAACTGGTAGCACGCCTAATTCGTATAATGCATCCCAAACCGGAAGACCATCCGCATGATCGAAGTGTAGCTCCCAGCCTTGCTCACCCACGTAGGAGATACGGAACGCTTTAACCGTAACGCCCGCGATCTGTAGATCTTTTGTAGTGACGTAAGGGAAGTTCTGGTGACTTAACTCTTCTGGGTTTTCAACAAGCTTCGACAGTGTTTCACGCGCTTGTGGGCCCCAAAGGCCGATGCAGCCTTGGTTGCTTGAGTTATCAACAATGCTGAGCTTGTGGAAGCCGTTATCTGCTGACAAACGCTTCATCCATACGAAGTCGCGGTTACCGTTGTAACCACCATCAACCACACGGAAATGATCGTCAGCTAATCGCAACACGGTAAGGTCAGCGCGTACACCGCCTTTCTCATCTAACCAGTGCGTGTAAATACCTTTGCCAATGGCTGTGTCGCCAGCCACTTTAGCCACACATAAGAATTCCATGAAGTCAGCGGCATCTTCACCCGTCACATCATAAACAGCGAAGTGACAGAGATTGATCATGCCAACGCTTGCTGACAGCTCTAATGACTCAGCATTTGAGACGCGCCAGAAGTGACGGTTTTCCCACTCGACTGTACGCTCTGGTACTTGGTCAGCGTATTTTTCTAGAAGGTGCTCGTTGCTAGCGTAACCGTGGGCACGCTCCCAACCGGCCGCTTCCATGAAGTAACCACCTAGTGCCACTTCACGCTCGTAGAACGGGCTTTGGCGATAGTTTCGTGCGGCTGTGTAAGGCTCGCGGCCATGCACGGGTGGGTTGTAAATTTTGAACGCGGTTTCGTAACAACGATCGTGGATGTATTTTTCTTCTTGCTGGAACGGGTAGTAGCGGGCAACGTCGATGCTTGAGTGATCAAGATGCGTGATGCCATCGGTCATCCAATCGGCTACAATTTTACCGGTACCTGGGCCGTCTTTTACCCAAACAGATTCGACATACCAAAGGCCACGCACGTTAGCTGACTCACCAATGGATGGGCCGCCGTCAGCTGTTACTTGGAGTAGGCCGTTGAATGAGTATTTCTCGTCATAGCCCAGCTCACCTAAGATAGGTGTCAGCTCGATAGCGCGCTCAAGTGGGTCCATAACCTCTTCAATATCAAGGTCACGCTGTGAGGGTGATAGACGTGCTTCTTCTTTTTCTAACAAGTCACGCGGGTGACACATGCGAGGCTCGTTTTCTTCGTAATATCCCCACTCAATCTGGCCACCTTCAGCGGTTGTTGGGTCACCGGTGTCACGTAAATAAGCTGAGTTACCTTGGTCACGTAGTAGCGGGTAGCCAATGTCTTTACCCGTTCCTGCAAACTCTTCATACGGTTTGAAGAATGTCAGTGGGTGATCCACTGGCATAACGGGCAAGTCTTCCCCTGCCATTTCAGCAATTAAGCGACCCCAAAGACCAGCGCAGACAACCACATGGTCTGCAGCGATATCGCCTCGTTCAGTTTTAACCCCTTTAATGACGCCATCTTCAATAATGAGGCCAGTACAGGAAGTGTTGGCAAATGCTTGAAGCTTGCCTGTTTCGACACCTGTTTCAACCAATTCCCCTGCCACGGTTTGAGAGCGCGGCGTTACCAAACCTGCGTCTGGGTCCCAAAGTGCGCCCTGAATCATATCTTCTTCAAGCAGCGGGAAAATCTCTTTTGCTTTGGCAGCTGAAATCATTTCCACACGGCTACCAAAAGCTTTACCCGAGGTGACACGACGCTTTAATTCGGTCATACGCTCATCGTCACCCACTCGAGCCACTTCGATACCACCGATGCGCTCGTAGCGGCCCATCTTCTCGAAGAAATCAATTGAATACTTGGTGGTGAAGATGGTCATCTGGTCGTGCATGGTGTTGAAGCAAAAGTCAGATGCATGCGCTGTCGAGCCGATATCGGTTGGAATAGCGGACTTGTCGATACCAACGATGTCGTCCCAGCCACGCTCTAATAGGTGATGAGCGACTGATGAGCCAGTGATGCCACCGAGGCCAATGATTACAACTTGTGCTTTTGCAGGAAACTTTGCCATTTTTTAAATTAACTCCAGACCGGCAGCTTAAGCGCGACGGTGTGATAAAGAAGGTCGGGTTTGTATTAACAATTTATGGGAAATGTAGCTAGGCGGGGATTTTGGGTCAAACAATAAAACAGTGGGCATGAGGAAACGTTTTTTTAGAATGCCGCAGTGCTTTGAATTCGTTTCGAGGTCGATAGCATGATTTGCTCACTCAGCGTGCCGCTGGTTATCGTTTTTTGAACCCAAAACGATCGGATGCTTCGCTGCACCATGCTCTCAACCGCTTCACTAAATTTAAAAGGTGCTTTTTTTTCATTCAATCGCTGCGGTTTATGTAACGCAAAGGCACTCGTCGAGTAACACCTGTAAACAATGTATAAGAAATCGTATCGCAATGACTGGCCACTTCATTGGCTTTTACATCGCTACCCCAAAGCTCAACCGGTGCGCCTTCTGTAATGTGCGGCAGGTCAGTTAAGTCTACGGTGAGCATGTCCATTGAAACCTTACCGATAATGCGGCTACGGTGCCCATCCACCGAAACCGGTGTGCCATCCACCGCATGCCGCGGGTAGCCGTCGGCATAGCCCATGGCGACGACGCCTACGCGGGTTGGACGGTCACACACATAGCGCCCGGCGTAGCCGATGGACTCACCAATATCTAGGTCCCTTATCGAAAAAACTACTGAGCGTAGGGACATTGCAGGGCGCAGCAGGGCGTCGGTCATGTGTGTGTGACCAAGCGGTGTGGCGCCATAAAGCATGATACCGGGGCGTATAAACTGTCGATGGCTACTTGTATGAACCAGCGTGCCCGCAGAGTTTGATAGGGACCAAGGGGCATCGATGCCTTCGATGGCTTTGCTAAATCTTGCCAGCTGGTCATTAGTGGTTGGCAGGTCAGGCTCGTCGGCTCTGGCGTAGTGCGTCATGAGCACGATGCTTTTAACTTTAGGGCAGGCGGTGAGCTTGGCGTAAGCTTCTGCTGCATCCGCAGGTTCGATGCCCAGTCGGTGCATGCCGCTGTCTACTTTTAAGAACACATCGATGGGTTGTTTGATAGTGGATTCTATTAACCAATTGAGTTGGCGCTGCGTGGCGACGGCAATGCTAAACCGGTATTTATCCACCAGTGGCATCTCGCTGGCTTCAAAGATCCCTTCTAGCAATAACATTGGGTTTGTAACGCCCGCTTCGCGCAGTTCGAGTGCTTCTTCAATACACGCCACCCCGAAACCATCGGCAATGGGTGATAGGGTTTTGCCCACTTCAATCGCGCCGTGCCCATAGCCATTGGCTTTAACAATGGCGATGGCACGGGCATTGGGAGCGGTCTTTTTAGCAACCTGATAATTGTGCCGGATTGCAGCTAAATCGATAATGGCGTGAGCGGGGCGCATCGCGTTAAACGACCATAACGCCTTCAACTTCAACCTGCACACCAAGTGGCAGTTGGGAGATACCAACGGCTGCACGGGCGGGGAAAGGCTCATTGAAGTAGCGCACCATAACCTCATTAACCATGGCGAAATTGCTAAGGTCGGTCAGGTAAATGTTGAGTTTCACGATATCTTTTAACGACCCACCCGCAGCTTCTGCCACAGCTTGAAGGTTTTTAAACACTTGATCGGCTTGCTCAGCAAAATCTTGCGTTTCAACCTTCATAGTTTTTGGATCAAGCGGGATCTGACCGGAAATATATGTCGTATCGCCTGCGGTGACGGCTTGAGAGTACGGCCCGATTGCTGAAGGTGCATTGTCAGTCGATACGATGGTCTTTTCAGTCATTGTTGCTTCCTGTTAATAGCATTAAGTTAGGCATCGAGCATAATACACTCGTTTCTGTGAATGCAACGCAGATGCCTACAAATTGTGGGTTCAGTGTTGATTATCTGCTGGGGCCAGTTCTTCTTCAAGCTCTTCGGCAAGTTCTTCAAAGCTGGCTTGTACTTCTTCAGCCTCCTCCTGATAAGCTTCTTCGCGCGCTTCCTCTTCAACATCCCAGTTAATACCGGCGCTTAATGGGGTTGGGGCCATCATGACAAAGTCGCCAAGTTCCTCTTCTTGAAGCTCATCACGCTGCCTACTACGCCAGAGGGTATAAATCACAACGGCTAACATAGTGGATGCGATCGTGCTGTAAAATGCGGCGGAGCCAAAATATTTCATGCCTGTGGCTGCGATAGGTGAACCTATCGTTGCGCCCGCTGCATTGATAAATACTAAGGTGCCACTGGCTGCCACCATTTGTTTAGGCGACAGGTAGTCGTTTACGTGGGCGCTACACAACGCATAGAGCGGCATTATCATTGCGCCGATAAAGGCGGCAAAGACATAAAAAAGCCAGCCTGTGGCTTCATTAAACGCGGCGTAAAAACCTAAAATTGACCCAAACATACAGGTGTTTAAAATGACTTGGCGTCGTCCAAAACGGTCAGACAGCCAGCCAAGCGGGTACTGGCTAATAAATCCGCCAAGGATGACCGCACTCATAAAAAAGGAGACTTCTTTAACCGAAAACCCTAGGTTGGTTGTGTAAACCGCTCCCATACCAAAGAATGCCCCCATGCTAATCCCTGAGGCAAACATGCCAAACACACCCAGTGGTGAGACATTAAACAGTTGGACAATACTCGCCGATTCAGGCGTGTCAAAAGTGGGGCCGCGAGTGGCTGACATGAGTAACGGTACTACCGCTAGGCTAATGAGCAATGAGGTCAAAATAAACAGCTCGATCTGCTCCGGTGAGGCGATATTTAGTAAAAATTGCCCGCCGGCCATGCTGCCGAGCGAGATAATCATATAAATGCTTAGCATTTTGCCGCGGGTGTTGTTGTCAGAGGCATCATTTAGCCAACTTTCTGACACGATGTATAAGCCCGAATAAGCAAAGCCTGTGACCAGCCGCATGGCCCACCAAAAGAAGGGGTCAACCCAGACGCCTTGTGCCAATATTGATACCGACGCCACCGACGCGAGCGCGCCAAAGACCCGAACATGGCCGACCTTTTCGATCATGCGCGGTACGTAGTAACAACCGATGATTAAACCGATGAAGTAACCAGACATAACCAGCCCAGTAACGCTGGTATCAAAGCCTTCGAGGGTGGCTCGAATGCCAAGTAAGGTGCCTTGCAGCCCGTTGCCGAGCATGATGAGACCTAGGCCTAGGAATAAGGCCCATGTGCTTGTCATTATTTTTAGCATTATCGTAAATTCCGTTACAGAGACAGTGGACATTTGCATCCACTGATTTGGGGCGGGATTTTACGACCAAGACCTAGGGTAAATCTATTAAAGAATGTGATGGCTCAGCAAAAACTTTCCACTTGTCTTTTGGTACGTCAGCAAATACCTCTTCGAATCGATTTTGGTGCAGATTTGAACCCTCCACCGCCCGAATCAAAATTTGTTTAATGTTGTGTGGAAACTCTCGGTAAATGCGCGCATAGACCTCGGGGTCTTTTTCACCCGAGTCGCCAATGAGAATAAACTGGTGTTCTGGGTATCGGTCAACAATGTTCATGGCCTTGGTGATTTTGTATACTTCAGAGGACATGAAAAACTTAAAGAAACTGCGATTGCTGGGGTTGAAATTTCGAAGGTGAACCGCGCCCTTGGGGTAGTAGCTATCTAGCAGCGGTTCCAGCATAGGGTGCATTTGCCAGGGTGATGATGACAGGTAGTGAAAGTAAGCCCCTTTATTAGACAGCCACTGATAGAACGAGGGCATGCCATCGATGGCGGTGTACTCTTTAAGAAAGGTATTTTGCACCAGCTTCTTTTTATCCAGCACTTCACTGTGCTTTAGCGTGTCGTCTATGTCTGAAATAACGCTCAGGCCTTGCCTTGGGATTAACTGCGACTTGGCATGAAATTGACGCGTATCTTTGTCTGGCATAACCACCGGAATATCAATCCATTGACCGGCTTGTTCTGGGCCAAGGTAGGGGATGTTAAAATGCGAATGCCCATCTAGCCCCGTTCTTGGGGATTTGTGCATCACGTCATTGAGTATCATTTGAATACGTTTATTACTTTCATTGTCGACTAAGAACCATTTAATGCGGTCTTGAAAAACCGGAAGTCTTGCCTGTTCTTCGGTAATGTCCATGTATTCGAGCAATTCAGAGACGGCTTTGACGCTAACGATGCGCATGAGGCTAGTTTGGTCCAGCTCGTAAAACCACGCGTGGACGGGAACATCCCAGCTGCCGTCTTGGTTTTGAGTGGCACTGGTTGGAAAAAAGCGCAGCTCCTCGTCCATTTTAAGCGGCGAGCCGTGCCGTAGCCAAATGGGCGCCAACTTCAGCCAGTTTTTTAGATTGACCAGTTTTTCACTTATGGGGGTGCTCATCTAGCGGTGCCTCGTGTCAGGTGGTGCCATTAAGGGGTAAATCGGTACTTGATTGTTGGCGCTATGGTCTCATATTTGAATAGTGGGTAGATAGGCTTGTGGTATAGTCTTAATTTGTTAAATGCTGAGGCAAACGCATGAATTTTTGCAGTGAATGTGGTCACACCGTAACCCGAAAAATCCCTGAGGGTGACGATCACCTACGCTATGTGTGTGATAACTGCGAAACTGTTCACTACCATAACCCCAAAATCATTGGGGGGAGCCTAGCGGTCAGTGGTGACCGGGTGCTGTTGTGTAAACGTGCCATTGAACCACGCTACGGTAAATGGACACTGCCGGCGGGGTTTATGGAAAACGATGAGACGCTTGCCGAAGGTTCTGCGCGCGAGACTTGGGAGGAGGCGTTTGCAAAGGTGGATAACCTGACGCTTTATACCGTGATTAGCGTGCCCAGTGTTAACCAAGTCCATGTGCTGATGAAAGGGGATTTGGTCGACGATAAGTTTGCTGCAGGCACTGAAAGCCTTGAGGTTGAGCTGTTTACTGAAGATCAAATTCCTTGGGATGAAATTGCCTTTACGGCAGTTCGAATGACGCTGGAGTGTTATTTTAAGGATCGTAAAACGGGCATTTTTCCGGTGCATAATTTAGAAATTGAACGCTGGTCATAAGCACTAGCGTAGGTCTTGAGTACTAAATGATGATGAGATACATGTTAATTTTAGGTGGCATTTTGGCTTTGCTCATTGTGGCCTATGTTATTTACCGCAAGATTCGCCGAGGCGTGACTAACGCTTGGGACAAAAGCGCGGAGGTCGTTTTTGACCAGCAGCAGCGTTGGAAGCAGCGTGAGATGCTAAAAAGCCAGCCTGAGTTTATTCAAAAAGCCCATGAACAGTCAGAACAAATCAGTAAAGACACCACCGAACTCCCTGTTGAATGGCAAACTCGGTTAGAGCCTCTGGACGCTGCGATGGTGGACATTTTAAATATTAGTATTAGTGATACTAAGCGGGCGGACAAGGTGCGCAGTTTTTACAATACCAGTTTGCCAGCGTATGCCTCATTTGTCGAAAAGCTAAAAACAGACCATGCGCATTTGGACGAGGTGGAGCAGCAGAAGGCCATTGAAAACCTCACCGTTTTTAAAACGGATTTTGAGCGATATGACACCAGCATTCAGCAGGCACGGCGCTTTGATTTTGATGTATTAATGGATGTGATTAAGGTGCGGTTGAACAACCGTTAAAGTGCTATCATACGGCTCATTTTTTTTAGGCTGCACGAGGGGATAGCATATGTCAGGCACTCATAAAATAACGATCCGTCAACCCGATGACTGGCACCTCCATTTGCGTGATGGCGAGGTGCTAAGTGCAGTCCTGCCTTACACGGCAGCGCATTTTGCACGCGCGATTGTCATGCCAAACCTGATGCCACCGGTTGTCACTAGTGCCGAAGCTGTGGCCTATCGTGAACGGATTAACGCAGCATTGCCCGCAGCTGACACTTTCGAGCCGTTGATGGTGTTATACCTCACCGAGCAAACCGACCCTGACGATGTGCGTAAGGGGTTCGCAAATGGCGATATCGTAGCGGCGAAGCTCTACCCCGCAGGCGCTACTACCAATTCGGCGGCGGGTGTTAAAAATATTGAAGCGGTATACCCCGTGTTGGAGGTGATGCAGGCAATAGGTATGCCACTGTTGGTGCATGGTGAAGTGGTCGATGCCGATATTGACATTTTTGATCGTGAAGCGGTATTTATCGAAAGAACCTTATCTAAGGTGCAGGCCAAATTCTCTGATTTAAAAATCGTGATGGAGCACATTACCACGGCTGAGGGAGTGGCATTTGTTAAATCTTGTGAGAGCAACGTTGCCGCAACCATCACACCGCACCACTTGGTGATTAATCGTAACGCCATGCTGGTGGGCGGCATTCAGCCGCATTATTACTGCCTGCCTGTGGCAAAGCGTGAGACACATCGGTTGGCATTGGTTGAGGCTGCGACATCTGGGGATGCACGGTTTTTCTTAGGCACGGACTCTGCGCCTCACCTTGATGGGGCTAAGGAAAGTGCCTGTGGCTGTGCAGGAATCTTTAATGTGTCGGTCACGCTATCGGTATTAGCGCACGTGTTTGAAGCGGCGAATAAGCTGGAGAACTTGGAGCGATTTACCTCGCTTAACGGCCCCGCTTTTTATGGGATGGCGCCCAATACGGGTGAGCTGATATTAATTAGGCAAGAGAATGCGCTAGATATCTCAAAAAAACTTGATATCGATGGCGGCAAGATGACAATCTTTGACCCCAAATTTGCATTGCACTGGGTGGTGCAGCGTTAACAGCGCTTAGCTTTGTTGAGTGTGCCAAAGCGTGCAGCCAGTGTCTTGTTAGACATTGGCTGCACGTTAGTTTAGCAATGCAGGCTAGTTCTATTATTTTAAAATGCCATTCATGGTTACCATGTCTTTTACCCAAACAGGTTGGCGCGTTTGAGGATCGTTATACTCAAAGATTCGTACAATGTATTGGCGGTTGTTTTCAGGCACAAAGCCTTGAATGCCGGGATAGACAGTTTCCCATGTGGCATTGTCTTTAATTCTGATCCAATTGCTATTGTACTTTACCTCGCGCCACTGAATGCCTTGGGCGGTATTGGTAATTTCAATAAATTTACGAACACCTTCACCGCCGTAGCGCGCTTGGTCGGTTTTTGTGCCTTTAAAGACTAATCGCTGCTTGAATGCGGTGGTTAAGGTAAGTGCTCTCCCATTGATGGCGTAGTCGGTGATGCCGCTTATGTAACTTAGAATCTCATTGTCAGAGTTCATTAAAGGTCCCGCGCAGGCTTTTTTGGTGCTTACCATGGGGCCTAGTGTAATGCGGTTATCTGGGGCGAGTTGGTAGACGCCGGATAAGTTATTACAACCACCTTGCACCGAAACCCGTCCGTTACTAAATTCAAAGTTGAAGCGATTGGCCGCAGCCCCTGCGTTAAGCGTTCTTACGGCAGGTTTGCCTTGTTGCGCGATTGAAACCAACTGCCACTTCATGGAAGTCAGTGCTTCATTGCTTATGGGTGCCGTCGGTTTGTTGGCGACATTAGGTGCCCCTTGGTTGCTAGCGCAGCCTGTGAGGAGGCCGGCAAAAATTGCAGCGGTTAGCGCTAAGTATCTTGATTTGTGAGTTATCATATTCACAGCTTCCCTCTTTTATTGCTGGTGACACCGATTAAGTGATCAGTGGATCGTTATTAATTTTATGTTACGTGCCGATAAGTTTGGATGGATGTTTGGACGTAACCGCCCGTTCATTCGACAAGATGTACTGAAAGTGAGATAAATCACTCTACGTTCAGACAAAAGGGTTTTCAAATGGTTGCAAGTAAAGCGGCGTTAACCCTCCTTATGATAGTTAAAGAGAATAGATAACAGTTTGATGAAAACACTTCTTTGCATACCCCCAATGACGCAGCTCAATACCCCATACCCCGCAACGGCCTATTTAACAGGGTTTCTGCGAGAACAAGGCTTTGATGTGGTGCAGCGTGATCTTGCGATTGAGCTGCTGCTAACGCTGCTGACACCGCAGGGTTTGGATCAGATGCTGGATATTGTTGAAGAGCACTATGCTGATTTTGATGATGATGAGTTGCCTGAGGTGATTTATCAGTTTATGGCTGAATTTGAAAAATATCAGCAGTGTGTAGCGCCCGTTATTCGCTTTTTACAAGGCAAAGACTCCAGTTTGGCACTGCGAATTGTTTCAAGACGTTTTTTACCAGAAGGCCCTGCCTTTGAAGGCTTAGCCGGTCTTGAGGAGGCGACAGGTGATATTTTGCAATGGGCCTTTGGCGACTTAGGGACGCAAGATAAAGCAAAACACCTCGCCACCCTGTTTATTGATGATTTAGTGCAGGTGATTAGCCAAGGGGTGGATGTTAATTTTGAAATCTCTCGCTACGGCGAAAGCCTTGCCGCGTCCAACCCTTCGTTTGATGGTCTATATAGCGCACTGCACGGTGAGGTTGGCTTTGTTGAGACCACCTTGCACCGTTTGGTTTGTAGGCATTTAGAGCAAGAAAAGCCGGATGTGTTAGGCATCACCATTCCATTTCCCGGGAACATGCTGGGGGCGTTGCAAATTGCCAAGGCTTGTTGCGAGCACTCACCCCATACCAAAATCGTTTTAGGCGGTGGTTATGTCAATACGGAGCTGCGTAGTTTGAAAGACGCCCGTATTTTTGAATTCGTGGATTTCATTATTTTGGATGATGGCGAACAGCCCTTGCTGACGTTATTTGAACATCTTGATGGCAAGCTGGCTAAAGAGAGTTTGCACCGAACTTATTATTTGCAGGAGGGAGCCGTGCTTATGCAGCAGCAACCTCACGTTGCTGACATCGCGCACAAAGACATTGGAACGCCGGTGTATGACGGATTGCCGCTGGATTCTTATTTATCGCTGTGCGAAATGCTAAACCCGATGCATCGCATTTGGAGCGATGGCCGTTGGAATAAGTTAACTATGGCTCATGGGTGTTATTGGACGCAGTGCAGTTTTTGCGACATTAGTCTGGATTACATCGGCCGCTACGATGAGGCAGGGGCCGATATTATCGTGGCGCGTATTGAGACACTCATTGCCGAAACGGGGCAGACGGGGTTTCACTTTGTTGATGAGGCCGCACCGCCTAAGGTCATGTTTGCCATGGCGCGCAAACTGATCGAAAAGGGCGTGACGATAACGTGGTGGGGTAACATCCGTTTTGAAAAAACCTTCACTCCAGAGCGCTGTCAGCTGTTGGCCGATTCTGGCTGTGTGGCGGTTAGCGGTGGATTGGAGGTGGCTTCTGACCGTTTGTTACGACTCATGAAAAAAGGCGTCACAGTAGAGCAGGTCGCCAGAGTCACCAAGGCTTTTTCAGATGCGGGTATTTTAGTGCATGCCTACCTTATGTATGGCTTTCCAACGCAAACGGAGGCCGAAACCGTGCAGTCATTGGAATACGTACGCCAATTGATGATGCATCGCTGTATTCATTCGGCGTATTGGCACCGTTTTGCAGCCACTATTCACAGCCCCGTTGGACAACACCCTGAACAATATAGCGTGACATTGCATCCGCCTGAAAACGCAACATTTGCCAATAATGATATTGAATTTAGCGATGCGGTGGATGCCGATCATGAAATGCTGGGCCGGGGTTTAAAGAAAGCGCTTTATAATTACATGCACGGTTTGGGGTTTGAGCACCCCGCGCCTTTCTGGTTTGAAAAAGCGTTTAAAGTGCCCGCTGTTGACGCCCAATTTATCGAAAAAGCACTTTATAAAAAAGAAACAATAAGGCGAATCGTGCCAATTAATCTCGCGGTGTAGATACTCACAGGTGAACTACTTGGGCAGATAATGGTCAATATGTAGGTCAAGAATGGGAAATCTTAAGTGCATCTGCACAGCTTTAAAAGTAAATTGGTCTGTGGGCCGCATTTTATTTTAGTAAAAAATCCGGTTAGCACTTAAGACTCGTATGACTGTGTTATATTGACACGGGCATTAAAAAGTGATCATTACGAAGCGGGCTTCGTACGCTCACCGGAGGAGTGCTATCCAATATAATATTACCATCAAGGGCACCTCGCGAGTGCTCTGCATGGATTTTGATTTAATCATATAGGAAGGAGTTGGAATGAAATTATCGAATCTAATAACTAAAACTGCATTAGGGGTTACTCTATTATTCAGTGCAAATGCTGCAATGGCGGCATGTGGAAAAGTTCAGGTTGCAGAAATGAACTGGCCTTCAGCTGAAATGATGGCTAATGTCGATAAAGTGATTCTCGAGAAAGGTTTTGGTTGTGACGTAGAGTTAATCCCTGGTGGAACAACTACTATCTTCGCTGGGATGAATGAAAAAGGACAGCCAGGCCTTGCAAGTGAGTTGTGGACCAACGCGGTTCAAGAGCCACTTAACAAAGCATTGGCTGCAAAAACGTTGCACTCAGTAAACGACGGCCCTATCACTCAGTTGGGCGAAGGCTGGTGGATTCCACCTGCGACTGCAAAGAAGCATCCTGAGCTAAAGACTGTTTTGGACGTACTAAAGCGCCCAGACCTATTCCCTGATAAAGAAGATCCTTCAAAAGGTGCCTTCGTTGGTTGTCCTTCTGGTTGGGGTTGTCAGCTATCTAACAACAACTTGTTCCGTGCTTTTGACATGAAAAAGTTGGGTTGGAAGTTAGTAGATCCTGGTTCTGCTGCAGGTCTTGACGGTTCTATGACTAAAGCGGTTGAACGTGGTCAAAATTGGTTCGGTTACTACTGGTCACCAACGTCAATGATTGGTAAGCACAGCATGGTTAAATTACCATTTGGTGTTCCTTTCGCGGGTAAGGAAAACTGGGACGGCTGTATTGCTAAAGCTGAAGCAGAATGCTCTAACCCTAAGCCATCTGCATGGACTCAGTCAGAAGTAAACACAGTGATGACTACTAAGTTCAAGGAAGCGACTGGTCCTGAAGTTCAAACTTACCTATCTAAGCGTATTTTCCCTGGTGAAGCGATGAATGCGATGTTGGTATACATGGCGGATGAGCAAGCGAGTGGTGAAGATGCTGCAATGGCTTTCCTAGCGACTAATGAGCAGATCTGGAGCGATTGGGTTTCAGCTGATGTTGCTAAGAAAATTAAAGCAGGTCTTTAAATAGCAGCTCAGTTTAATTGTTTGGTGATTTGTTAAATTATTAGACATGTAAAACTAGACCCGTCTGTTTGTCTTCAGACGGGTTTTTTTATTGAATAGAGGGGGCGTATAACAGTGGCTTGGTATGATTTTTTCACAACTGTTCCTGAAATGGAGCGAGAAGGTCTTCGTGACCTTAAGAAGGGTATAGACAGTAGCTTTAGAGATTTCTCACGTGAGTTTGGTGAGTCGATTGAAGGCTTCTTTGACCCTGTATTATATTTTTTGGTGTGGTTAGAAAAGCTGTTTCTTGCCGCGCCTTGGCCAGTTGTAATATTGGCAGTGGTGGCGCTTGCTTGGTTAGGCTCAAGGAGCATCTGGATTGTTGTCGGCACAATTTTATCATTTATTGCAATCGCCTATCTCGGGATGTGGGAAGATACCATGTCGACTTTGGCTATTATCTCAGTCGCGACGACACTCTGTATTGCAGTGGGCATTCCTTTGGGGATTCTCATGGCGCGTTCCGATCGATTGCAGGCAATGATTACGCCAGTGCTAGATATTATGCAGACCATACCAGCATTTGTTTACCTTATCCCGGTGGTTATGCTGCTCGGTATTGGTAAAGTGCCTGGTTTAATATCGGTTTGCATTTATGCAATCCCACCCATTGTAAGATTAACTAATCTTGGTATTCGACTGGTTGAGAAAGAGGCACTGGAAGCAGCTGATGCATTTGGTGCTAGTTACTCGCAAAAACTATTTAAGGTGCAGATTCCGCTGGCGTTACCGAACATATTTGCTGGCGTAAATCAGACAATCATGATGGCATTATCGATGGTTGTTATCGCAGCGTTGATTGGTGTAGCAGGCCTTGGTGTTCCCGTGTTGCGCTCAGTTCAGAATCAGTACTTGGCATTGGGTCTGATGAATGGTTTGGCGATCGTTGCACTGGCAATTATCTTTGATCGTGTCACTCAGAGCTATGGTGCGCGTTTACAGAAGCATCGTCACGGAGAGAATCATGGCTGATTTGAAAATTCAGATTAAGAATCTGTATAAGATTTTTGGTTCTAACCCAAAGTCGGTTTTAAAGCATGTGCAAGATGGCATGTCTAAAGCTGAACTGTTGGAAAAGCACGGTCATGTACTAGGCTTGAAAGACATTAACATAGACATTCCTGCTAAAGGGATCTCGGTCATTATGGGCCTTTCAGGCTCTGGTAAGTCTACGTTAATTCGTCATATTAATCGTTTGATTGAGCCAACAGCGGGCGAAATGATTGTTGATGGGGAAGATGTTCTTTCCATGAGTAAGGGTAAGCTCAGAGATTTCCGTCGTCACAAAGCATCGATGGTGTTTCAGAAGTTTGGTTTGCATGTGCACCGTACGGTTGCTGAGAACGCAGCTTATGGTCTAGTGGTTCAGGGCGTCAAGCTTGATGAGGCGAAAAGGCAAAGTCAGAAGTGGGTTGAGCGAGTGGGCTTGGCAGGTTTTGAAGACCATTACCCCGCGCAGCTCTCTGGTGGTATGCAGCAGCGTGTGGGTTTGGCCAGAGCGTTGGCAACCGATGCTGAAATCCTACTAATGGACGAGGCGTTTTCAGCCCTTGACCCATTGATTCGTACGGATATGCAGGATGTGTTGTTAGGGCTTCAAGAAGAGCTGCACAAGACGATTGTATTCATCACGCATGATTTGGATGAGGCACTTCGTATTGGTGATTCTATCGCGATATTGCGTGATGGTGCGGTGATCCAGCAAGGTGACCCACAGGAGATCATTATGAACCCTGCGGACCCTTACATTGTTGACTTCATTCAGGATATTAACCGTGGGCGCGTTATTCGTCTTAGAACGTTGATGAATAAAGGGGTTAACGTTGAGGGTCCTTCTTTAAGTCAGAGTATGAACCTTGAAGAGGCGTTGCAGATTGTGGCGAATACGCCAACTAAAGCGGCTAATGTTGTGGATGAGAACGGCACGATACTTGGCAGTATTAATTTGGAGCAGGTGATTGCCGGTTTGTCACGTCCAGAGGTGGTGGAGAACTCTGAGCCGCGTTATCGTTAATTGGGTTTGCAGTTTGTAGTATTGAAAACGCCTCATTTATTGGGGCGTTTTTGTGTGTGGGCTCCGTGTGTTGCAGTGTCGCCAACTACTGGCATTATAATCTCTACGCCGACGACTGCGTCGAGAGGACTACGAAATTATAATGCCAGCAGCAGGCTTGAGTAAGTAGTAGCTGAGATTGCTCTTTTGTTAAAGGTGAATTATATTGAAATTATTTGAGGGTCAAGGTATGACTATTACGCAGCCAGATGAAACGCCTGCAAAACCTGTAAAATCAATGGGGCAGTGGCTGATTAAGCGTAT
>ENA-ORXT01002426-ORXT01002426.1-marine-metagenome-genome-assembly--contig:-NODE-2426-length-22473-cov-65.529737_pt1 | contig 22473 bp, 13 predicted proteins | sample MGYA00237868_ERZ511482 | MGnify/ENA metagenome assembly ERZ511482
TGAAATTCAAGGTGGCTTTAGCTGTAATACGGTAGACCCAAATACGATTACGCTCTGTGGTCCAGAGACGATTTCTTTAACTGATTGTCCATCCGATCAGTTTAGCTGGACTTCTGACAATCCTTCGGTTGCTGGCTTTTCCAGTCCAACAAATGGTTCCTCTGTAACGGTCGTCCCTACTCCTAATGGTCCAGGAGGTACCGCCAATATTACCGTGACCATTACATTAAATAATTCCAATCTTGGAGGAAACTGTCCAGCTCCTTCTACGGCTACTTATACTTACCCTGTCAATGTTGCTTCCTTTACCCCCGACGCCACATCCGTAGATATTTGTCAAAATCAAACTTGTTATAATCCATATACTGATAACAATAATATTTATTCCGGAGGTGGCGTGACCTTTAACTGGTTCAACGGTGACCCTGATGCTGGTGGTACCCTTTTGTCTAACCCTCCTTCCCCGTGCCTGGATTTTAGCGCACCACCAATTCCGCAATTATTTGTTACCATCAGTGACGGGAGTTGTGCTTCTACTTTTCCGATTACGGTCAATGCCGCCGGAGGACCTACCGTTAATATTCCTCCCAATGTGGAGATTTGTCGTAATGATCTTAGCTTTAATCTAAATAATTTAAACGCTATTATCAACCCTGACCCCGGTGCAAATTTTCAATGGTATAATGGGAATCCTAACACCGGTGGATCAAGTATTGGCTTTACTTTTGCGGCCAGCCCTGCCAACCTGGGCGACTTATGGGTAATCGTTACGTTAAATGGATGTACTTCTGATCCAGTTATGATTCCTACCACGTTTATACAACCCTCGGTAATGCCTACCAGTGATGTTAATAATGTCTGCGCGGGTGGATCGGTTAATATCATGGCCAATGCTACTGACAATACAGGCGTTATGTGGAATAATAACGATGGGGATGGTAGTTTTGGAAACCCCAACATTCCAAATACAACTTATACGCCCGGTCCATTAGATATTTTAGCTGGTAATGTCAGGCTTACTGTTACTACGATCAGTGATTGTAATGTAGAAGGGGAAGATTTCATTATAATTAATATCGTACCCGGTCCCACCGCAAATATTACGGGTGACAATTCGATTTGTGGTAATGCTTCCGCTTCACTGAATGCCGGCTCAACCGATCCAACTAATATGGTTTCCTGGACAACTGTTATTCCCAGTGATGGAAATTTCTCTGCTAGTAATAATAACATAACAACTTATACTCCTGGTCCCAACGATATTGCCAATGGTTCTGCCAACGTGACGGTAACTATTAGTGATGCCAATGGTTTGTGTTTTGGAAATCCGGATATTTTTAATATCACCATCCTTCCCGCTCCTACTGCGATGATTGATATTCCAAATCCCATCGTCTGCGAAGGAGAAGAAATACCTGTATCTGTAAATACCAATGATCCAGCAAATACGGTCTTTTGGAGTACCAATGGTGACGGTAATTTTTTAGATAGATTTAATTCAAATACAACTTATACGCCTGGCCCGCAAGATGGAAATGCTGGTGTCGTGCGAATTGCTATCACCGTCAGCAGTCCCAGTGGTTGCCCGCCGACGCCCGCTTCTACCGATATTATGGTAGTTCCCATTATGGACATTATGGCGGATGGAACCCCTAGTATTTGTAGTGGTAGTGGAGATAATATTTCTCTTGGTGTCTCTCTGAGTGATCCTGGTGCTATTCCAAATTGGTCTAGTCCAGGAGATGGAACCTTTAATCCAAATAATAACGTTGTAAATCCAACCTACACACCCGGTCCAACAGATATTTCCACCGGTTCAATTACCTTTACGGTAACGGCCAGTGACCCTTCCGGAAATTGTCCTGATCCAGTGACAGATACACACACTACGATAATCGAAGCGGGTGCAACGGTGGTGGCTGGAAACTATCCACCCATTTGTGAAGGTAGCGATGTGCTACTCGATGCAATACTAAGTAATCCTGCTAACACGATACTTTGGAGTACCAGTGGAGATGGAGCTTTTAGTCCAAATAATACCGTTATAAATCCAACTTATATCCCTGGCCCAACGGATATCATCAACGGCCTGGTCATGCTGACAACCACAACAGAAAGTACCAATCCTAACTGTACGGGGAGCGGAATGGACCAGACTGAAATCACCATTACTGCCAGTCCTTCCATAATGGTTAGTAATGATAATACGATCTGTGCAAGTACTACAGCACCCGTAGAAGCAATAATTGGTGGTAGTGCCACCGCTTTTACCTGGAGCACGAGTGGTGACGGGACTTTTACACCAAACAACACAGATCCCAACGCAACTTATACACCAGGTGCCGACGATTTAAACAATTCATTTGTTACCATTACTGCAACCACAGACAATCCAAATGCCAACTGTACACCCGCAGTGGGGACGATACAAATTTTCATCAATCAGGCACCGGAAGTAACAGGTCTGAATGACGAAACTATCTGTGAAGATGGAGTAGTAAACCTTAACGCGATGCTTCAGGGTTCTGCCACCTCACTTACCTGGACCACCAGTGGCGATGGAACTTTTTCACCGACAGATATGGATCCAAACGCAACGTATACACCGGGGACCAATGATTTAGTTAACTTAGCTACGCCGATTACTTTAACGGCTACGACAGATGATGTCAACGGAACCTGTCCTCCGGGCACTGCGTCGCTTACCGTTACGCTGGACGAAGCACCTTCCATAAATTTAGGTAATGATCTTACTTCTTGCGGAAGTGACGATGTTAACTTGTTGGCGCCGATGATGGCTGGCTCGGCTTCGACGGTATTGTGGACAACGAGTGGAGATGGAAATTTTGACGATGATGAACTCATCAACCCCGTTTATAGTCCTGGAGATGGGGATATAGCAACCGGTTCGGTAACGCTTTTTGCGGTAACTGATAATGGAGGAGGTATTTGTAATTCAGCCTCGGATGAACTTATTATTACTTTTTCTACAACGGGTAATGCGAGCTTTGTTTATCCGGAAATTGGCTGTACCAACAGCGGTAGCAATCCAGTACCGAGTACCCCTCCTACCAGTTCTGGAAGTTTTAGTGTAAATAATGGTGGAGATATAAATGCGACAACGGGCGAATTTATAATTTCTTCAGCAAGCATAGGCGAAACCTATATCATTACCTTTACCGGTACCGGGAGTTGTCCTGGTGATTTCGAACAGGACATAACCGTCGTTGGTCCTGATGATTCAAGTTTTGGATATCCCGCAATTATCTGTGTCGATGGCCCCAACCCTGCGCCCACCAGTACTTTGGATGTACCCGGAATTTTTACGGTGGATGGTGTCGCTTCTATCGATGCGATGACCGGAGAACTGGATTTATCTACGGTTACTGCAGGAGATAGTTATCTAATTAGTTTTACCACAACGGGAGATTGTCCAGCGACGACTGCCACTAATATTTCCATTCTTGCTGCTCCAGATGCGGGCGACCCGATGGCACCCATTGCGACCTGTAATATGGGCAGCGCTATTATTGATTTAGATGATTTACTAAATGATGCGGATGCAGGGGGAACCTGGACCGATGTCTCCACTAATCCAACGGATGGTTTTAATGTAAATACGTTTGATCCAAACAATCAGGCAGGAGATACTTATACTTTTAGATATACTCTGGCGGCCAATGCTGCTTGTCCAGAAAATTTTTCAGAAGTTGATATTACTGTGGAAGCGCAGGAAACGGCTATTTTAGATCAGGAAATGCTGATGCCTTGTAGTGATAACAATGGGTCAAATATCAGTACGGTAAATTTGAATGACCTGGTGCTTTTTACGAGTGCAACTGGAACCTGGGAAGATACAGATATGACAGGCGTAAATTTATCCGACTTGAATAACGTTGACTTTAATGGAATAGCTACTGGTTCTTACACCTTTACCTACATGCTCCCCACGACTGCAAATTGTCCACAGCCTCCAACATATACGACGGTAATAGAAGTTGTTTCTTGTAATTGTCCGGCATCAGAAAATAGTTTTAGTACGACGATTTGCGAATCTTTTATTTGGAATTCTATAGAATATACGGTTTCTGGCACTTATACGCAGAATTTCCCTGGCGCCGCGGCCTCTGGTTGTGATTCCTCGGATGTCATTACACTGACAGTGATCCCAGCTCCAACCATTGATGTTGGAGGTAATTTCATTACTTGCGAAGGAGACGAGATTAATCTAAATGCGACCTTTGGTGGTTCTGCTACTGGCGTTAGCTGGTCGACGGCCGGAGATGGATTTTTTGATAATGAAAATATTCCAAATTCTATTTATACGCCTGGACCAGATGATATTGCAAATCGGTCAGTTACCTTTATCGGAGAAACAGTTAATAGTGGATGTAATGCAGTTACAGATAATGTAATTGTTAATATGCTATCACTTCAAGATGCTTCGTTCGACTATCCAGACAACGCTTGTCTCGGAAGCATTGATCCACAACCTTCCACCGCTCCTACTCCATCGGGTACTTACACCGTAGATAATGGTGCCTCCATCGATCCTATTACTGGAGTACTTGATCTGGATATGACCTCCGCTGGACAGAGTTATGAAATCACTTATACCAGTGACGGAACTTGCCCTGGCACCGCTACCCAAATCATTAACATTGTAGATACTCCGAATGCAGGAACGCCAAATACTCCGGCTAACGTTTGTAATGAAAATGGAAACATCATTGATCTGAATAGTTTACTCAACGGTGAAGATGTGGGCGGTACCTGGACCGAAGTCTCTACTACGCCTTCTACCGGATTGTCCGGAAATCAATTTGATGCTAATAATCAAAACCCGGGAACTTATACTTTCCGGTATACCGTTAGCAATGCCAATTGTCCAGATGACTTTACCGATCTAACGGTCAACGTCGACGAACCATTTACCGCGACTCTTGCTATTTCTACCAGTATTTGTAATAATAACGATAGCGGTAACAGCAGTATTTTTAATTTTAATAATTTAATTACTAACGGAAACGTCAACGGGACGTGGACTGATACCGATTTAACAGGCGTTGATTTGAACGACCTGACCAACGTCTCCTTTGATGGCATCGCCGCTGACAACTATACTTTTACTTATACTACGCCGGCAAACGGGGATTGTCCAGGACAAGATTTTACGACTACTATTTTGGTCGAAGACTGTTTGTGTCCTTCCATTATCGGTGATCCCGTAACGTACGACGGTTGTCAAGATGATGGATTTGAAATATCTGTGAACGGGATGCTTTACAATCAGGCCAATCCGACGGGGATAGAAAATTTTACCAGTTTTAATACCGGATGTGATTCTATTGTTGATGTAAATCTGGTCTTTGCAACGCCGCCCAACGCAGGTACCGCAGCCATGCCCGTAGCTGTTTGTAATGACGGAGGAAATATTATTAACCTAAATAGTTTATTAACCGGAGCCGACGTAGGCGGAACGTGGACCGAAACCAGCATCACACCTTCTACCGGATTGAATGGAAATCAATTTGACCCAAACGGACAGAATATCGGAATTTATACTTTTGATTATACGGTACTGAGTGGCAATGCCTGTCCGGATGACTTTGTCGAAGTTAGCATAAATGTAAGTGCAGGTAATGCTGCAACCCTTGAACCGCTCACCTTGACCTGTAATAGTACCGTAAACGGAAATATTACAAACATTGATTTCAATACGCTTATACTTGCGGGTGATGCGATGGGAAGCTGGACGGATACTGAATTAACTGGTATTGATCTTTCCAATTTAAGCAATGTAGATTTTGCCGGAATTTCAACTGGCACCTATACTTTTACTTATTCGACTTCCAGTGCGGGGAATTGTCCCGGACAAGATTATACCATTGAAATTTTGGTACGAGATTGTGATTGTGTAGGAAGTGAAGAAACGATTACCTATGCCGGATGTACCGGAGATGGATTTAGTACATTGGTCAATGGAAATGTTTACGATGAAAATAATCAAACAGGAACGGAGATTATGCTAAGTCAGGTGAATTGTGATTCTATTGTTATAATTGACTTGAATTTTAGTCCAGCACCAACGATAGAAGCGGGAGATGACCGTTTTATTTGTGTCGGAGACCCAGTTGACTTAACCGCTATGTTGGGAGGTGCGGCGACGATGGTGACCTGGTCTTCTACGGGAACTGGCAGTTTTGACAATGATCAAAGTTTAAATCCGACCTATACGCCGGGACAATCAGACATCGACAATGGATTTGTATCCCTGATCGTATTGACAAATAACGGAGGAACTACTTGTCCTCCGGCAACAGATATTATCACCCTTAATTTTGTCACCGCACTTACTGGATCTATCAGTGGCGAAAGTACCATCTGTGCGGGCGCGTCCGCAGAAATTAGTTTTGACTTAAATGGAGGAACATTGTATAATATTAGCATTAGTGACGGAACGAATACGTTTACCGAATCAGGTATTCCCGATGGATTTACAGCGATGGTTAGTCCTACTACAACGACAACTTATACTCTGGAATCCTTAACCGCCATTGATAATAGTTGTCTGGCAACTATTCCAAATAGTAGTATAACAATCACCGTAGGAGAATTAAGTACAAGCGCAGCGGTCACCAGTTCATTTGATGGATTTGGGGTGAGTTGTAATGGTAGTTCAGATGGAGAAATCACCGTAACCCCTACTCTAGGTACCGCACCATTTAATTACGTCTGGAGCAATGGATCAACCAGTTCGGTAGCTGATAATTTAAGCGCCGGATCATATACCGTTACTGTTACAGATGCTACGGGTTGCGCAGAAGAAATTAGTGCGACCATTACCGAACCCTCCCCAATCAATCTGACTTTCTCTACCATTGAGCCGGAATGTTTTGGTGACAATAATGGTGTTATATCTATTGATACCATTACTGGCGGCAACGGTCCTTACCTTTACTCAGTGGGTGAACTTCCCTTACAAGTGGTCGGTGGGTTTCCGGTCTTGACACCTTTTTTAGCAGCCGGAAACTACGAAGTTACGCTACAGGACAGCGAAGGTTGCGAAACCACATCCTCGGTCAATATTGACGCACCAATCGAGTACGTAGCCGATTTAGGCAGAGATACCACGATTCTTTTGGGAGACAGTATTGAGTTAGAAGTCTTCTTTAATTTTGATCCTGATAGTATTCTCTGGTCTGCTACTTTTGATGATGCTTGTGTGAGTTGTACGGCTCAGTATGTGATGCCAGAAAGTACCAGTGGCTATACTATTTATGCGGCGGATTCTACAGGTTGTAGTACGACGACGGAGATTCTTGTTATGGTAGATAAACCACGACGGATATATATTCCAAATGGATTTAGTCCCAATGGAGATGGTATCAATGATGTCTTTTTTGTCAGTGCCAGTACGGAGGTTGACCGGATTACAAAGTTCAGTGTTTTTGACCGATGGGGAGAAATTGTGTTTAATGCAGACAATACGTTTGCGAACGATCCCAGATCTGGCTGGAATGGCGATTTGAAAAACAAGGCTTTAAATTCAGCTGTTTTCATTTATGTAATTGAAGTGTTGTTTGTAGATGGAGAACGGAAGTTGTATTCTGGAGATGTGACGTTGGTTCGATAGATTTGCAGAGCGTAATGAAGCGTCAGTGAATAATTTTTTAATGAAAAATTAATAATGCCCTTCTTTCGTATTTCTTTTTAACAAGGAATAACGATCTAATAGATTCAGAATTATGACTAATATTTTTAATCCTCGTTCCTAAACAATGCCCGCGATCGTAAACTTAAAACACGCTTTAGATGAATAATGGGCAGACCGGAGTGTTCAGTCAAATGTATCTTTTGCATCTCGGACCTCAAAAACCTAAAGGAAGCCCTATGCGCAGATACATTTCAGGGAACGTCCCAGATAGTTGGGGAGATATCCTCATAAAGAAAAGGCCCAAAAAATCAAATGATTTTTTGGGCCTTTTCTTTTGAATATTATTTTTTAATTAACGGACCTTCGTTTTATCTCATCACGAATTTCTGCAGCTCTTTCGTAGTCTTCGTCGGCGAGTACATCGTCCAGCATTTTATTTAGATCATCATCAGAATAATCCGAGAGTGTTCCTGCCTTTTTGGCTTTTTTCTTTTTCTTAGATTTTGGCTTTGCGCTGCTGGAAGCGGCCAATGCTTCGGTAGCTTCGTTGTCCTCATTTTCTTCCAGGATAACACCCGCGGCATCGAGAATAAATTCGTACGTATAAATAGGACATTCAAAACGCACCGCCATGGCCAAAGCGTCAGAAGTACGAGAATCTATCTCTACGGTTTTACCATTAATTTCACAAACCAGACGTGCGTAGAAAATACCATCTAATAAATTATTGATGACGATCTCCTTTAATTCTACTTCAAATGTCTCCAAAGCACTTTTAAAAAGATCATGGGTGAGGGGACGGTTGGGCGTCATACGCTCCATAGCTACGGCGATGGCCTGTGCTTCAAAACCACCGATTACGATAGGTAAGCGGCGAGAACCATCTTGTTCCCCCAATACAACCGCATAATTATGCGATTGGGTTACAGAATGGGACAACGCAACGATATCCAGTTCAATCTTTTTCATATCTTCCTAGGTCTTGTGATGAGGATGTTCTCAGACTTGTATTTCTTCTATCAAGGGCTCGTCGAAATTTTTGTTAATTGGATCAAGCACTGAGTTAATCAAATCCAAATTTTATACCATCTCTTTGATAATGAATCACTTAGAGAAATAAATTATCCTTTTTTTTAATTTAAAGCACTCATTGTCAACCGCTTATTAAAGAAGTTGTTTAAGAATAAAGCAAAAATTCCTTTAAAAATAAGCAAAAATTCTGCTAAGCGGAAACAAATTTACGAAATTATCAGAGGTGTGTGGGAAGGAATGGGTACAAATGAAGAAAGGCACCCCGAAACGAGATGCCTTTGTATTTTTAACGCAATTATGTAGTATAAACCTGCACTAATTCGCCGCCTTATACTTTTTCAACGACTCGGTAATTCTCGGCACTACTTCAAATAAATCGCCCACGATTCCATAGTCTGCTGCTTTGAAAAAAGGTGCTTCTGGATCTTTGTTGATCACCACGATAACCTTGCTGCTATTGACCCCCGCCAGATGCTGAATCGCACCAGAGATACCTGCCGCAATATAAAGATTTGGACGAATGGCCACTCCCGTCTGTCCAACGTGCTCGTGGTGAGGACGCCAGCCGGTATCCGCAACGGGTCGACTACACGCGGTAGTCGCTCCAAGTTCTGCGGCCAGGTCTTCGATGATGCCCCAGTTTTCTGGACCTTTCATGCCACGACCTGCACTTACCACTAACTCAGCTTCTGGTAAAGGAACGATACCAGCGACGGTCTTTCTCTCTTTTACGGTTACTTTCGAGGCAGGAATATTTACTTCCATACTTTCTGCGGCTACCGCACTACCCGTCTCTTCGACCGGAATAGAATTTCCCATCAGGGATAAAACCTTTACCGGAGAAGATATTTCATATTCTGCAATTGCTTTACCAGAAAATACATTTTTCTTTACTTTAAATCCGCCATCAACGGTTGGTAACTGATTTACACCCGCTACAGAACCAGCATCGAGCCGAACGGCCAAACGACCGATCAACGATTTTCCAGTACTGCTGTGCGACACGATGATCACCTTGGCATCTAACTCCTTGACGACATCCGCGATAACCGAAGTATATACCTGGCTATCAAAATTGTTTAATTGATCATTATTGATATGGATTACTTTGGCTGCTCCGTACTGACCGAGCTTGCCAGCATCGTCAGCACTACCGAGCACGAGTGCTGCACACTGTGTACCCATTGCGTCCGCTACTTTTTTTCCGTAAGTAACCGCTTCGTATGACCCTTTTTTAAGTTGTCCGTTTGGACTATCTACAAGAACTAAAATCATTGTTTTAATTTTTTTTTTGAAAAATTTGCTATTGGTGGTTGGCTATTAGCTATTGGCTTCTTCGATCGCAATACAATCATAATTAAACGAACTACTAATCGCTAATTCCAGTAGCTTTTTGAAAATATGCTATATAAGTTTTCTCAAATGCGGTGAATCCGCGATATAGAATAGCCAATAGCCAATGGCAAAAAGCTAATAGCCTCCTAAATAACTTTCGCCTCTTCGTGTAACAAACGAACCAACTCGTCCATGTTTTCCGGATCAATCATTTTGACTGCCGTCTTTCCTTCCGGCATTTCGTAGCTGACAACTTTCGCGTGGTCAGCAGCAGCACCCGGTTCGATGACGTTGAGTGGTTTACGTTTGGCCATCATAATGCCACGCATATTCGGAATTCGTTGTTCCGCCATTCCTTTGGCAGCACTGACGACGACTGGTGTAGCTACTTCGACTACTTCTGTTCCGCCTTCAATATCGCGACTGACCGTAGCGGTCGTACCGTCTACGTCCAGACTGTTCGCGTAAGAAACGAAAGGAAGCTCCAGCAATTCTGCTAACATACCACCTACTTCAGAACCATTATAATCGATGGTTTCTTTTCCGGTAAGAATTAAATCAAATCCGCCCGTCCTGGCATATTCGGCGATGTGTTTTGCCGCGGTAAGTGCACTTTGCGGATCGACATTAATCCGTACCGCGTCGTCTGCACCGATGGCCAATCCTTTACGGATAACCGGATCGTTGGCTGCGGGTCCTACGTTGATGATGGTTACCGAACCACCGTGCGCCTCTTTGAGTTCGAGGGCACGTACCAGGGCGTACCATTCGTCGTAAGGATTCATAATAAAGTTGACACCGGCCGTATCGAAATCGGTTCCGCTAAAACTTATTTTAGCAGTGGTTTCCGGAGTTTTACTGACACAAACTAAGATTTTCATACTTTTGAAATGTATTAGAGTTTAAATGCTCTTTATGAGCAAGAAGATTTTCAGGATAGTTTTACCTTTTATAATTAACCTGTAAAAACCTTTTTTGTTTCTTACAGGTTAATAGTGAAATTTATTTGCCACAAATATAAGGGTTTTCAGAACCGAAACCACTATTTTAGCGAAATTTCGCTAAAATCCATACCAATGAATTAACCAACTGAAAATCAATACCTTAAGCATTAATAAAATTAACTTATATCATAAAACGACTGCTTTTCGGTCAAAATATTGTCAATAAAATGGAATCAAACCGTCTACAACAGCTACTCGACTTTTTAGAAAACAGTCCGGGAGATGCGTTTATTAGTTTTGCTATCGCCAAAGAATACGAGGGATTGGGTCAACTGGATAAATCGCTGACTGCTTACGAGGCGCTCGTAAAATCACAACCCGATTACGTTGGGACTTATTATCACCTGGGTAAATTATACGAAAAGCTGGAAAAATTTGACGCCGCCGAGACGACTTTTACGACGGGAATTTCGATCGCTAAAGCGGCGGGAGATAAGCATGCGGCGGGAGAGTTGCAAGGAGCGTTGGATATGTTGTAGAAAATGAATTGGTAGAATAACTCAATTTCAGAGCATATAAATTATTTTAGAATAAAGTCTATTAAATACTACCGTTTCTACCGCTCCAATTTACCCGCAAAAACCCGCGTTGCCTTGCCTTGTAACCAGATATTTTTTGCACCACCTTTTCCGTCTGGTGTAAATTTTACGGACAGTTCTCCCCCCTTCACTTCGATGGAGGTGACGGTTTCTTGGTTAACAGATTTGGACATCTGATAAGCGATGGAAGCTGCAGTTGCTCCGGTACCACAAGACAAGGTTTCGTCTTCTACCCCTCTCTCGTAAGTAGCGACAATGATCCCGTCTTTTTTCTTTTCTACAAAATTTACGTTGATCCCTTCTTCCCGAAAACGTTTGGAATACCGGATAGCTTTTCCGTTTTCTACTACATCAATATCGTCGATGTCTTCCACAAAAACTACGTAGTGCGGTGATCCCGTATTCATCACAAAATAGTCTGGCCCCTGCTCTACTTCTGGTACATCTGTCATTTTTAACGATACCCAGTCTGCTCCTTTTGTAGTGGCTTCGTGCGGTCCATCGATGGCCAGAAAATGAGTAGAGGCGGATGGCAATCCACCTTTATTCATTTCGATGATGCCCAGATATTTAGCAAAGGCTACAATACATCTTCCACCATTGCCACACATCGAACTTTCACGACCATCAGCATTGAAGTATATCATCTCAAAATCATATCCTTCTTTGTTTTGAAGTAAGATCAACCCATCCGCGCCTACGCCAAATCTACGGTCGCAGATACGTTGAATTTGATCGGTGTCTTTACGGGTAAAATATTGTTCGGTACGTTGGTCAATGAGTACGAAGTCGTTGCCGGTACCCTGGTATTTTTGGAATGGAATGGTCATTTTTTTAGTGTTGAAACGCGGTGCCTATTGAGTCGTTGAGTTGGGTTTTGGAAAAAGGAAAGTTACCCATTTTTATTAAAACCCAAGGATCAATTAAAAAATAAGTTATAAAGGTTTGGGTCGGTTAATTTGGTTTTAATCGAGGCGGTGAAATGGGCGTTATGCACAGCATAATAACCATTTTAGTAACCCTGCCCGATCTGACAATCTGTCCAGCGGGGAAGCGTGATGGAAAAAGAGGAAGCATAGTGTCTTAATTTATTTTATCAACATTCCTAAAGGATGAAAAGTTATTTTTTTATTATTCTAAATATCTGCTTGTTTTTTTTTGTTTTTATTTCTAAAAAATAGAGACCGGATGGTTGGTTTTGCAAATTGACTTTTTCGGAAAAATCAGAATTGATATTATTTTTTTGAGAAACTATATGGCCCTGGAGGTTGTAGATTTTATACTGGTAAAACGCATTCAAATTGGTAGAAATAAAAACGATACTAAAATAATCGCGGGTTGGGTTTGGCCCTATAATCAGATGGTCCTTCAACTCATTTTTGATCACCGTATTCAGGTCTACGACGTACTCAAAACTGGCAATACAATCCAGTGCATCGGTAATAGTTACCCGATAATTATCCGGTGTGAGATTTTCAAGATCTTTGGTAGTTGCGCCAGTATTCCATGAGAATGAAAAAGGAGCCTGTCCGGAGGTAAGGGTCAAATTTATTACACCATTATTCGGCGTAGTGGCGGCTTGAATTTCGGCCGTAGCGGTTACTTCATTTTTTGTAATCAGACCGCGTAACTGCGTAGAGCTAGTTTGCATAGGCACACCATTATTTTCAACTACGGTCTCGGTCAGCGTTGGTACTTCACCAAAACCGACCTCGGTGCTTTCTACTCCATCTGCAATTGTAAATTTTAAAATAAACAGTACACTACTATCGGCCAGCACCAATGGTTCACCCGACGAAGTATCTAACCAAAAATACCCAAGGCCACCGTTTTCGGTACTATCCGTATTGATCAAAAAATTACTCGTTAACTGTGGGTGAATTTCCTCTATAGCATGAAAAAACAACGCATTGGGATTCCAGTGAATAGAAGATTGAAAATTCCGAACATTGATAAAATCACGGACCTGTAACGGCAACCGTACCGTATCATTTGCACAAATTACCTGATCTGCAAAAAAATATGTTACGGGCATCTGTCCAAACAACCTATCAGCAGCACCAGAAAAAAACAGCAGAATTATCCATCCGAATACCTTCATTTTATTTTTTTTAAAAACCCAGTGAATCCTGGTAAATTACGTGTCCATTTTCATCCAGCGGACTGACTCCCAAACTATGAAAACGGTACCACATAAACAGAATCATTCCCAATATAAACAACGCACCCCAGAAGGTAAATTTCCAACCCCATTCGTTCCCAATATACTCGTCCCCTTTCCGTCCTTCAAAAGGTGAATGCTGGTGTCGATTTTTTATTTTTGCCATGTGTGAAAAGTTTAAGAAAACTTTTTGCTATTGGCTATTGGCTTTTCGCTATTGGCTCCCTTAGGAACAACGATCTAATAGATTGAGATAAAAGGCGAAATATTTTTTCATCAATCTTTCTTAGGATCGTCTTGAAGAAAGTCGACAGCTGATAACCAATGATTAATAGCAAAATAATGAAAGTAAAAATACACAAGTATCTTGAGGAATGTTGACAAAATAAATGACGATTCTATTACTTCCTCTTTTTCCGCCACTCTGCATTTATTTAATCGCCATTCCTGAGAATAAAAATCCAGGATATCTTTTCTTTAAGAAAACTATACGGTCTGAAAATTGCGTTATATAGCTATTGAGGCAGATAGTTAAGACGGGTTAGAACGATTATTTAAAAAAAAACTGGGTAGATGCTGATTTTAGCCCAATCTTATTACAGAAGTTTGTATATTTAACTGTAATGTTCATCTCTGACATTTTCTACATTACTAAACTGATACTACACATTATTATATGAAAAACATTGCACTGATCTTTTCGGTTTCCCTCCTTAGTTCTGCGTTGTCGGTTTTCTTATACCGTTACTTCGAAAAACCAACGATTATCTATCGCGAGGCTCCTAGTGCAATGTACACCAATTATAGTGACCCGGCTACTGAAATGTTGTCCGGAAAAATGCAACGTACTTTTCTCTCTTCTTCTCCAACTGATTTTATTTCTGCGGCGGAAGCTGTCACCCCGGCGGTGGTAAATATCAAAGCCAGTCAAAGCAACGATTTTGATTTTTGGGGTGGAACTTATGGTGGTTCTTCCGGATCGGGTGTCATCATTTCCGAAGACGGTTATATTGTGACCAACAACCATGTGATCGAAGAGGGCAAGCGACTGGAGGTCACCTTGAATGATCATCGGAAATATCCTGCTAAACTGGTTGGTGCCGACCCATCTACAGATTTGGCCTTATTAAAAATAGAAGCAAAAGGTCTTTCCAATTTAATCTTTGGAAATTCAGATAAAATTCGAATTGGTGAATGGGTGCTCGCTGTAGGAAATCCTTTTAATCTGGAATCCACCGTGACCGCCGGAATCGTTAGTGCCAAAGGTCGTAGCATTGATATTCTGGATGACATTTATAAAGTAGAATCTTTTATTCAAACAGATGCAGCCGTTAATCCTGGAAATAGTGGCGGCGCACTGGTCAATACCAATGGAGAACTGGTCGGTATTAATACGGCTATTATTACCCGGTCTGGTCGCTACGAAGGATATTCGTTTGCTATTCCCAGTAATCTGGCGCGAAAAGTGATTCGTGATCTGAAAGACTTTGGGGTCGTACAAAGAGCCATTCTTGGCATCAGTATTGACGAAGTGAATGACGAACGAGCTAAAAAACTAGACCTCGAATCGGTCGAAGGAATTTATATTTCTAAAGTAAGTGAGAATAGTGGTGCGCAGGAAGCGGGACTTCGAAAAGGGGATGTGATTGTAAAAATCAATGGTGCAAAAACCAGCTCTATGCCCGTATTGCAAGAACAAATCGCGCGCTTTCGTCCGGGCAACACTGTCAAAGTAGATTATTTCAGAAATGGAAAAAGATATCAAACACAAGTTACCCTTAAAAATATGAACGGGACGACTGCCTTGGTCAGTAGCGCACTCGACAATGCTTTGCTAGAAGCAATCGGTTTTGAAATTCGGGACCTTACCGATGAAGAAATCAAACGGCTGGGTACCAAAGGAGCTAAGGTGGTGAGTATTTATCGCGGTAGTAAAATCGAAAGAACCAATATGGATCCGGACTTTGTTATTACCAGAATTAATCAGAAAAACATTCGTACGGCTGAAGATGTCGCGACTATTCTAACTGAGTCTACTGGCAAAATAATGCTGGAGGGTGTCTATGAAGGATATCCTGATATTTGGTATTATGAATTTCCGAAATGATATTTTTAAATAAAAAAATCAAAGCCCTTTTTTTCAACAAAAGAGGGCTTTTTTATAACGGTTAGATATGGGCGCTGTTGTCCTTAGTCTGTACAAGGCTGAAAATCCGGAGTTATACCGTAGCACTATGCGTGCCCTAGATGATAGTGGATATTTTCGGGACTGTCTCCATTTTTATTTATCACATTATTTACCTAACACTTATGCCTTCCAATAAAGTTACCTTTCTGAATAAAATGGGTCATCAGTTATCAGCCAAAATTGATTTACCCTTAAAAAAAGCACCCTTTCCATTTGTTCTTTTTGCACATGTATTTACGGGTAGTAAAAATCTGACTGCTTCCAAACATATTAGCCGGGCACTGACCATGAATGGATTCGGGGTGATGCGTTTTGACTTTACGGGTCTGGGAGAAAGTGAGGGTGATTTTTCCGATACCAACTTTTCTTCCAATGTAGAAGACTTACAAGATGCTGCTGCATATCTCGCAGAACACTACGAAGCACCTTCCGTCATTGTAGGACATTCACTCGGCGGCGCGGCGGCTATTTTTGCGGCAGGTAAAATTCCGAGTATAAAGGCAGTCGTATCGATAGCCGCTCCTTCTTATCCCGAGCACGTCACCCATTTATTGAGTGATAAAACAGAAGAGATAGAGAAAAACGGGATGGCGCACGTAAATATCGGGGGCAGAAAATTTTGTATTAAAAAACAGTTTCTGGATGATCTTCAAGGTCAGGAACACGAAACTGTTATTAGAAATCTAAATAAAGGGTTGCTCGTGATGCACTCTCCACAAGATCGGATTGTTGGAATTGAAAATGCAGCCAACATTTACAAACTGGCGCAACACCCCAAAAGCTTTGTGACACTGGATGGTGCCAATCACATGCTTTCTAACAAAAATGATGCTTTTTACGCAGGCAGTGTAATTACGAGTTGGGTAAAACGATATATTGAGTTTCCTAAAACAGAAAAATTAACGACAGAAAAAGAAGTCGTAGTAAGGTTGGAAGGAGATGATTTTACAACGGAGATTCAAGCAGACGATCACGCGATTATCGCTGACGAACCGGTTTCTTTTGGTGGCAATGATTTCGGTCCCTCCCCTTATGAGTTGCTGAATGCCAGCCTCGGAGCCTGTACCGCCATGACTTTGAAGATGTACGCTCGACGAAAAAAATGGGATCTACAAGAGGTTTTAGTACATTTAAGTTATTGTAAAACCAGTGCATACAACGACCATCAGGCTGATCCGGAAAAGGGCAGTAGTCGCATTGATCGCTTTGAGATAGAGATAGAATTATTAGGAAATCTGGACGATGCACAACGAACCAGATTACTGGAAATAGCTGGAAAGTGTCCGGTTCACAAGACGATTGCTTCACCCTCAGAGTTTGCGATGCGACTCAGTGGAGATACAGAATGGCAAGTAACAGGGTCGAAATTATAGATATATTTTATGATATTGAAAATGTTGGGTAAAGATGTCCACAGAGTGCGAGGAATGACAAAGATTATTCAACACTCCCTCTCCTGATTTCTTGAGACTGTACAATCAAGTGCATCATTGGCATCCCGCGCCTTGTGTTTCTGAAGAAAAGCTTCCGCGCTGACACCGTATCTTTACGAGACATTCTCGATTTTTTAACGCTCCATCTGCAAAATCATCACTGCCAATGGTGCCAAATTCAATAGTAAGTGCTGTTTCTGTCCGTGCCATGCTTCTTCGACCGGAACCAAATCTCCTCCATTTAGCTTGCCACTCCCGCCGTATTGTGTAGCGTCCGTATTTAAAATCTCTTGCCATTTTTTCCCACCTGGAATCCCCACTTTGTAAGACTCGTGAACGACGGGCGCAAGATTACAGACTACCAGAATATCTTTGGCTTTTTTCAGTCCTTTACGGAGATAAACGACTACACAATTTTTATGATCCCCGTGGTCGATCCACTGAAATCCTTCGGGGCTAAACTGCTGCTCATAGAGGGCGGGCGTATCCCGATAAAGTTTATTTAGGTCCGCAGAAAGCCTTTTAATTCCCTTGTGGTACTCATTATCCAAGTGCCACCATTGTAGTCCCAACTCAAAATTCCATTCGGTAGCTTGCGCAAACTCTCCTCCCATAAACATTAGTTTCGTACCTGGATGTGTCATCATGTAGCCGTATAGCGTACGTAGATTGGCGAAACGCTGCCACTCGTCACCGGGCATCCGACTAATGAGCGAACCTTTTCCGTGTACTACCTCATCGTGAGAGAGAGGCAACATAAAATTTTCACTAAATGCATATACACTACTAAACGTAAAATCATCTTGGTGGAAAGACCGATAAATGGGATTGCGTGCAAAATAATTTAAGGAATCATGCATCCAGCCCATCATCCATTTTTGTCCAAAACCCAGTCCTCCTGCGTATACCGGAGCGGACACACCACTAAACGAAGTGGACTCCTCGGCGATCGTCACTGCATCGGGAAATTCCTGATAAACGGCCGTATTAAAATCTTTTAGAAAAGAAATCGCTTCGAGGTTTTCATTTCCACCAAATTCGTTGGGAATCCACTGTCCTTCTTCGCGCGAATAATCAAGATATAGCATCGAGGCCACCGCGTCTACTCGTAGTCCATCGGCATGGTAAACGTCGAGCCAAAAAAGCGCATTTGAAATTAAAAAATTACGTACCTCGTGGCGACCATAATTAAAGATGCAGCTCTTCCAGTCGGGGTGAAATCCCTTCTGTGGATCGGCGTGATCGTAAAGATGGGTTCCGTCAAAATCGGCCAGACCGTGCGCATCTTCCGGAAAGTGGGAAGGTACCCAATCGAGGATGACCCCAATTCCCGCTTCGTGAAAAGCATCGACCATTTGCATATATTCTTCCGGTGTACCAAAACGGGCACTCGGCGCAAAATATCCGGTGAGTTGATACCCCCAGGATGGACCGTAAGGGTGTTCCATAACGGGCATAAATTCTACGTGCGTATAATTCATTTCCTTGACGTAGGCGACCAGTTGATCGGCCATTTCCAGATAACTGAGCGAGCGATCAATCGCATATTTTTTCCAGGATCCCGGATGTACCTCGTAGACGGAATAAGGCTGTGGTTTTCCCGCTTTCTTTTTACGGGCCGCCATCCATTTTTTATCTTTCCATTTATAGTCCAGTGTCCAGACAACGGAAGCTGTTCTTGGAGGATTTTCCCAGCGTCGAGCGAACGGATCTCCTTTCTCAAGTTGACGGCCGCTAGGAGCAGTAATTGCATATTTATATACTTCACCGTGACCTATTCCAGGGATAAAACCTTCCCAGATTCCTGATCCATCGGGTCGACCATTTAAGGAATGAGCTTGTCGATTCCATCCGTTAAAATTACCGATCACGCTTACATTTTGTCCATTCGGTGCCCAAACCGCAAAATAAGTTCCTGCCACTCCATTATGCTCCACCACGTGACTTCCTAGCTTATCATAAAGTCGAAAATGTTTTCCTTCTCGAAAAAGGTGGATATCCAATTCAGTTAATAAGGAAAATGGCTGGGTGTTCGTTGATTGAAGCATAGAATTTTTTTCTGTGTAGCGGATGGTCAGAACTATTCGCTAGGACTGACTGATAAAAGTTTTAACAACAAGGCCCAAAATAGGTAGAAAAGCCGAAGTAAGGTAATGATTATGGCAGTTTTTCTTTTTTTAAGAAAATGCCTATTTTTATAGAGAAGTTGTAGAGTTCAAAAAGCCTTGGAAACGTCAAAGCGTTTATTGTCCTACTTTACAGGATTGTTTAAAGTTTGATGACAAACTAAAGCCGGATCAAATTCGTTATTTTCACGTACGTCGTATTAGTGGTTGTCAATTATTCCAAATATGAAATTAAAAATACCCTTACTTTTTCTGTCTTTTCTTGTTTTTCAGGTTGGCCTGTTGGCCACGCATAACCGGGCGGGCGAAATTACCTATATACAGATCGGTCCGCAAACGATTGAAGTAACTATTACGACTTATACCAAAACCAGTAGTACCAACGCTGACCGAAACGAACTGGAAGTACTTTGGGGAGATGGCACCAGTGATATTTTGCCACGAATCAACGGTCCGGCGTCGACGGGTGGTATACCCAACGGGGAACCGCTGGCCAACGATACCAAAATCAATATCTACAAAGGAACCCATACTTATCCTAGTCTCGGTCACTTTGTGATTAGTATGAATGATAAAAATCGAAATGGCCAGATTTGTAATGTCAACGGAGCCAGTCCGGACAACGTTTCTTTTCATCTCCAAACGACCGTTACGCTATTTAACCAAACCTTTGAAGCACCTAATAATTCACCCATCTTATTACAGGCACCGATTGATATTGGTTGTGTCGGACAACCTTTTCAACACAACCCCAACGCTTATGACATCGACGGTGACAGTATCGCCTATCGATTGATTGTTCCTTTACAGGCACCTAATTCTCCAGTTCCACTCTATAGATTTCCGGATGAGGTTCAGCCAGGACCGGATAACAATATTACTTTTAATGAAAAAACGGGTGACTTTTTTTGGTTTAGTCCACAACAAGAATGTGAATATAACATCGCTTTATACATCATCGAATATCGGGATGGCAATCCCATTGACACCTTGATTCGTGATTTACAAATTTTAATCGAGACCTGTGATAATCTTCCTCCGGTCATCGAAACCGAAGAAGAAATTTGCGTGGTCGCCGGGGAGCTGATTGAATTTGAGGTAACCGCTACGGCGCCTGAGATGGACTCAGACCAACTGGTTAATCTAACCGCTACGGGTGGTCCTTTCGAATTGGAAATAAGTCCAGCTACCTTTGACGAAGCGCGTTTTTATCAAGGACAACCGCTTACCCGCACCTTCCGCTGGCAAACGGAATGTGAACATATTGAAGATCAGTTTTATACCGTCATCTTTCGATCAGCGGACAACTTTCCCGTTACCATCGATCAGACCAGTGGGGATACTTCTTTTTTGTCAACGCTGAAAGTTGTGCGGATTAAAGTAGTCGGACCTGCGCCGGAAGAAGTAGCTGCCATTCCGGATAACGGACAAATAGAAGTGAGTTGGAAAAATCCCTACATCTGCGAAGATGCGGCCAATGAGTATTTTCGGGGCTTTTCCGTTTGGCGTAGAATTAATAGCAATAACTTTCTCGTTGATACTTGCGAAACGGGACTGGCGGGACAAGGATATACCAAAATCACTCCGCAAACGGTACAGGATGCGGATGAGGATCGCTACGTGTATATTGATTTTGAAGTAGAAAGAGGACTGACTTATTGCTATCGAATTCTGGCCGAATTTTCGCGACTGACGCCGAGTGGTTTTGCGTTTAATCGTATCGAAAGTTTACCTTCCGACGAAGTTTGTGTCCAACTGAATCGGGATATTCCGCTATTGACCAACGTCAGCGTACAGTCCACCGATACCAACAATGGAACCATCGAGGTTATTTGGTCTACTCCCAATGCGGATGATCTGGACACCCTGATTAATCCCGGTCCGTACGTGTACGAACTCTGGCGGGCAACGGGCAATACGAGTACGGGTTTTGAACTGGTACCCGGTGCTACTTTTACCGCCCAAAATTTTTATCAGGCGGTAGATACCAGTTTTTTAGATACGGGTTTGAACACCACCGATAATGCTTATACGTATCGAATAGGTTTTTATGTTAATAATGAACCCGAGCCAATTGATTTTAGTCCGACGGCTTCTTCGGTGTACATTGAGGTTGCATCAACGGACAATACCAATATTCTTTCGTGGAACGAGGCGACGCCCTGGAATAATTATCTGTACCGAATTTTTCGTTTTGAAAATAGTGCTTTCACTTTAATTGATAGTACGGACCAGCAAAACTATTCCGATACTGGTTTATTAAATGGGGAAGAATATTGTTACCAAATCGAGAGTGAAGGAAGTTATAATATTGATGGTATTAAATCTCCGCTCTTTAATTTATCACAGGAAAACTGTGGAATTCCACTGGATACCATACCGCCTTGCCCGCCCATTTTGGTCGTAGAAAACTTATGTGATGAGGTAGATCAAAATTTCCCTGAGTCAGATTTTATCAATGAATTGATTTGGCAGAATCCAAACTTTATTTGTCCTGAAACAGATGATGTGGTCGGTTACCGGGTTTATTTTTCTGACCGGGAAGGTGGGGCATTGGAATTGATCTACTCTACCGAACTTTCAACCGATACGACCTTTATGCATAAGCCAGATTTTGGGATTGCGGGCTGCTACGGTGTCACGGCGATAGATACATTCAACAATGAAAGCGCTTTTAGTGAAATTATTTGTGTGGACAATTGTCCGGAATATAATTTACCGAATGTTTTTACACCCAATGGTGATGGTGCGAACGAGCGGTTTATTCCTTATCCTTATCGTTTTGTAGAAAGTGTCAATTTTCAGGTTTTCAATAAATGGGGAAGTTTGGTGTTTGAAACGAATGATCCGGATATAAACTGGGATGGTAAGAATCTGAGTGGGAAGGATCTGAACGAAGGGGTTTATTATTATTCTTGTCGAGTCTTTGAGAGTCGGGTCAGTGGGGTACGACAGAATCCGGATATATTGAAGGGGTGGATTGAGTTGATCCGGTAGG
>ENA-ORXT01002427-ORXT01002427.1-marine-metagenome-genome-assembly--contig:-NODE-2427-length-22471-cov-154.379164_pt1 | contig 22471 bp, 21 predicted proteins | sample MGYA00237868_ERZ511482 | MGnify/ENA metagenome assembly ERZ511482
TTTTAAGTGACACTTGATTTTAGCCCTCATTCGAACTAAAGCCTTCATCAGTCCATTTTCTTCATATCTTTACATTAAGCATATATTAATAGCTATAGCTGAAACTAATATCCAGTATCTGATAGTTAATGGTAAGTAGCCTATGAAGATTCTAACCTTATTAATTCTGATTTCAAGTATAATATTCGCTCCATATCACGGAAGTGCTGCGGATGCGATGGAAGCAGACCCACTCTCAGACATAGAACTCCTCAATGAATACGTAGAATTCACCAATGAGTCCATCCATGGACTCCTCATCATTCATAGATTACTTGAGAATTTTAACCAAGACATTAATAAATATGTAGATCTCGAAGGGTATCAGCTTAATGACTTTAGCAATGCTGACCTACCGAAAGATATTTTCGAAGACAGCGAGCACTGGTTCTACAAGAGGACACCATACGAAATATATAGTGTGTTACAAGAAGATGGTAGACACAGCTCTGATCCAGATTATGAAGTACTATTTAGCACTGCGACTCAAATGAAGAATATCTGTCGGGCGCTGAATCAGCTGAGATTTGATATAGAAAGCTATATCGCTGGGCATGATCTGACTGATGAAGAAGAACTGAAGGGGATATATGAATTATTGGAAAAAGGGGTTACGATGTATGATGATTTTTATCTGCGCAGTGTCGTCATGGAAGAGAAGATAGAATCACTCCACCCTCATCATGAGCATAGTAAAGTCAAGTACTTGGATCATATCAGAGAGTCCCATGCTGCGATTAAGAAAATTCTAAGAGCACTTCGACAGAAATCAGATATAGATTATGATTCACTAATGAGTCAGATAAAGTCGACCGTCCCTAAAATAGAAAGTGCCAATGACCCTAACCCATTCAGTGGACGATTAAGTCAGAGACATACGAGTGCCGTCATAAAAATCATAGAGGCTCACGATAATACCTTCCTCTTCGTGAAGACAGCTCAAGTCCCAAAAGAATATAAACTATACGGCAAGTTCTACTATTATCATAACTCTGAGGTCATCAATAAAATGAATCGCTACGGTAATGGCTATGTCAAAGAGGTGAATGAGATCATCAAGGATCTATCTATACCGGCATTGATGCTCGTCGAAGAGCCTCACTTTTATCAAGTCATATATCCTAAAAAATTAGATGATGACGAGACCATCGTCAGTACTGATGATAATATAGAAAACCTGCCAAAAGAACTATTAGATCGAGAAATCATCACCAATACTCAGACCATGCTTGTCGATAGTATGAGCTTTCACTTGAATCTGTATGACTATAAGATAAAAGATGGGGACATCGTCTCTGTCAATTATAATGGAGACTGGGTGCTAGAGAATTATTCACTGGAAGGTAAGCCGATCAAGCTTAAGATCAAGCTCAATCCTGAAGGGAAGAACTACCTACTTATCCATGCAGAAAGTATCGGGAGGAGACCACCTAATACTTCAGCAGTCAGCTATTACTTCAGGGGAGAGCGGCAAGAAATCGTCATGAAATCTGATCTCAACGCAAGTGAAATGATCGAGATAAAATATGTCGATCCAACAAAAAAATAATCTTCTCGATTTTTATTCGCTTTTAATAAAGAAAAAGTTGTTCTTTTATCCACTCTCTCTCGATAAGTAACCCCTTACCCGAGATATTTTTTTGGAATGGTTTTTTCTTAAACCTTAGTGTAGGATGTTAGTATTTAAAAAATCAATATTGCAGGGTAGAATCGAGTTCGGTAATCAGAAGAGCTACGACAAGGTATTTAAGATGTTCGAATACCGCACAGAGACCTACTATAAGAATGACATCATCATGACTCAGGAAGAGGCTTTCGATCCAGTGGTACTTTCATTAGAAGTGCCCAGATACGTAGGTCAGCATACTGAAAAGTCTTTTCGCAATACGGTAAGCTTACTTCAGTACTGTGCTCAGTTTGCTATTTCTGGCGAGATAAGAGCCTGGCAGACAGATAATGGCAAGATACTCCGGTATGCCTATATAGAGCCAGAAAGTGACAAAGCCGCCGTCATCAACTTTAGAAAAGGTAAAGAACTTGTCGGAACTGACGGCAAGGAGGAAGAAGCGCTTGACGCACTTTCTAAAGCTATAGAAAAGTACAATAGGCATGCGTATGCTTATGAGAAGAGGGGAGAGGTGAATTTTACTTTGAAGAAATATCACGACGCACTCAGAGACTTTAATAAGTGTCTGGCAATAGATCCTACAATCCCTGATGCTTACTTAGGTAAGGCTAATATTGCCATACATAATGAGGAATATCAAGAAGCGATCACCAATTTACAATTAGCCACTAAGAAGTCTATTGCGCTGCAGACGATCTTTTGGAAGTCTAAAAGACTAAAAGCAGAATGCCATATAAAGCTGGAAGAGTATGATAAAGCGGAAGCGGACTTAAAGCTGCTCACCAATCGAAAATTCAAAACTGATGACCCTAATTATAAATGGCGCAAGCAGAATATGAATATGTATGGCAAGGTTCTGGCAGAGCTGGAGCGATATAAAGAAGCCATAAAAGTATTCGAAGAGGTAGAAGCCATTGAAATAGAACACCAGTTTAATGAAGGAGAATTCCTGTACTACAGAGGACTATCTAAAAAGAAATCGAGAAAAAGAGATTTTGTCAAAGATCTAAAGAGGGCTTCAGAATTAGGCATAAAAAAGGCTGAGATCTTATTGAAAAAATAAGATTTTACCTATACCATAGCGAGACTTTATTGGGTTATAGAGATTCATTTGTTGAAAATCCTCCCACATGCTACGCAAGTCTTTTATCATCTCAGTTTTATTAATTTTTGCTGGATTCATCCATGCTCAGGATATCATGTATCCCAAGGATCTGGATCGGAAGTGTACTAAAATGTACAAAAAGGCTAGGGATGCCCAAAAAACGAAAAACTATAAGGATGCGACCAAGGCGTATGATAAACTCCTTAAGAAGTTTCCAAATCTTGTAGATATCCGCCAACAAAAAGCAGCAATCGCGTATCAGCAGGGACAGATAGATGAAGCCATTTTATCACTTAGAAGCATCATTACTGAATATCCAGATTACGATGATCGCAACTACTTATCATTAGCGACGATCTATAATGAAGAGCAAGACTATGCGAATGCTGCTATATATTATAAACGCTACATCGATAGGCAAGACACTCCAAGAGAAAAGACTCAGCAGTTATATCAAGAAATGCTACATAAATCAAAAGCATTAGATAATGCCATTAGCTTTAATCCTATACCATTATCAGATAAAATCAATACGACAGATCTGGAATACGAAGCTTCATTTACTGCGGATGAATCTAAAATGGTATTTACCAGAAAGATTAACAATCAGGAAGACTTTTACATGGCTCATTTTGAGAATGGAGAAGTAACTGCTGTATCCCCTATTGACGAACTTAATACGCCCATTGATGAAGGGGCTCATTGCATATCATCAGATGGTCATGAATTAATCTTTACAGTCTGTAATTCAAGGTATAACTTTGGTGGCTGTGATCTGTACTCATCGCAGCAAGTCAATGGCAAGTGGTCAAGGCCTAAGAATCTCGGACAAAATATCAATACAGAATCATGGGATTCTCAGCCGAGCTTATCTGGCGACGGGCAGACTCTATACTTCAGTAGCGATAGGTCTGGAGGTTATGGAGGTAAAGATATCTGGTATGCGCAAAGGCTAAGTCAAGGCGGATGGTCCAAAGCAAAAAATCTTGGGGACGGAGTGAATAGCAGCAGCGATGATGCGACACCATTCATACATAAAGATAATCTGACCTTATACTTTGCTTCAAAGAGAAGCCCCGGCATGGGAGGATTCGATCTTTATAGTATAAATCGTCAGCATTGGCGCAGTGACTGGAGCGATGCTATAGCATTTCCATACCCTATTAATTCAGAAGCATCTGAGAGAGGGCTAAAGGTAAGTCTGGATGGATCTACGGCCTATTTTGCAACTGATAGAAATATTGATAATAAGCTTGATCTGTATCAGTTTGATTTGCCTGATGCGCATAAGCCAATAGAGAGTACACTACTCAGATTTAAAATATTTGATGCCGAGACTAAGAGGCCTATCGAAGCTGCTTCTGTTAGCTTGATTAATCTGATAGACACTGAAAGTAAGATCAAAAATTCGACCGATGCATCAGGGTCTATTACAATGCCGTACCCGACAGGTCAAGCATTTGCAGTGAATGTATCTGCTGATGGATATGTATTCTATTCGCATAATATCGCTGCTGATCAGCAAAGAAAGCGAGACGAGATAGAGATTATGCTGTCACCCATAAAGCAGACGTCTACACTCGTAGAGCATACCCCAATCGTGCTCAACAATGTATTTTTTGAGTCTGGATCCGCTGTGCTGCTATCTCAGTCTGAAGTAGAAATCAATTATCTATTTCAATTATTAGAAGATCAACCAGAGATGCGAATTAAAATTATAGGCCATACTGATGACGTGGGATCAGATCAAAGCAACATGACTCTATCTTCTCAAAGAGCTAAATCGGTTTATGATTCTCTTGTAGCAAAGGGTATCCCAGCGACTCGATTACAGTATGAGGGAAAGGGTGAGACAGCTCCAATAGCCGATAATAATTCAGAAGATGGCAGACAAGTTAACAGAAGGACAGAATTTGTCATTTTAAGATTATAATTTTGCCGCCTAAGGAAAGCGAATGGCAAAGAAGAGTAAAATAATCCCGAATATCACGATCATCGATATCGCACATAAGGGAAAGTCTATAGGTAAGGATGAGGAAGGCTATGTATATCTCATAGAAGGTACAGTGCCTGGAGATATAGTGAATGCTAACTACTACAAAAAGCGTAAAGGACTTAGAGTCGCTAAAGTCACAGAGCACGTCAAGTTATCAGAAAGAAGGACCGAGCCAGTCTGTGATCACTTCGGGTTATGTGGAGGATGCAAGTGGCAGAACTTTAAGTACGAATCCCAGTTATTTTTTAAAGAAAAGCAAGTCAGAGACGCCATAGAGCGAATCGCTATGCTGGATGGCTCTAAGGTAGAATCTATCCTGCCATGCGATGACATTTACTTTTATCGCAATAAGATGGAGTATTCTTTCTGCAGTCAGCGATGGATTACTGAGGAAGAAGCGGCGTCAGATGCTGAAATTAAGGATAAGAAAGCTTTAGGTTTTCATAGGCCAGGCTATTTCAACAAGGTAATAAACATCGATCGTTGTCACTTACAAGATGACTTTGGTAATGAAATACGTAATTTTCTTCATGCATTCGCGCTGGAGAAGGACTACAGCTATTTTGATTACGGCAGCCAAACAGGACTGCTGCGGAATATCACACTAAGGAATACCAGTATCAATGAGTGGATGGTCTCTGTGATCTTCAGAGATAGAGATGAAGAGAAAATAGAAGAAGTGATGGCTGCTATGAAGGAAAAATTTCCACAGATCACTTCACTATACTATGTGGTGAATCAGAAGCAAAACGATACACTCTATGATCAAGAGTATCACCTGTATCATGGAGTTCCTAAGATAACGGAGAAGCTTGGAGAGGTGAAATATAATATAGGCCCGAAGTCATTCTTTCAGACGAATAGCCTACAGGCTAAGAAGCTCTATGATGTAGCGGTGGTCATGGCTGACCTCAAGTCAGATGACCTGGTGTATGACCTATATACAGGCTTAGGCAGTATAGCACTCTACATAGCAGATAAGGTAAAATATGTCGTGGGTATCGAGGAGATACCTCAGGCCATCGAAGATGCTTTAGTCAATCAAAAACTTAATGGAACTGAGAATGCAAGTTTTTTCACAGGAGATGTCAAGGATATATTCACCACTGACTTTATTGATTCTAATGGACATCCTGATGTCGTAATTACAGATCCACCTCGAGCGGGAATGCATGAGACAGTTATTAATACCTTATTGAAACTAGAAGCACCTAAAATCGTTTACATAAGTTGTAATCCTGCGACACAGGCGAGGGATATTAAAATGCTGAGTGAATCTTATGAATTAATCAAAGTGAAACCAGTCGATATGTTCCCTCACACTCAGCATATTGAGTGTGTCGCACTACTTAAGTTAAAGAATTAATGAAGCCAAATTCTCATAAATATAAGCAGTTGCATAAAGAACTTATGCACTATAAGCCTGTCATGATTCAAGCTGCTGAGACCATCAGAGATCAGGATGTATCTGACTATCCGATCATGCTGGTACATCAGCAAGAACTCAGCATGGGAATATCCATCGCAGAGAAGGAAAAGATAGCTGGTAATTGGAGCGTCAATGCCTCCACGTTAGAAGAGTTTATAACGAAGAATCTGATTGAAGAAAATAAAATCGACTCATTCAAAACGATATATAAAAGTAGGAGAGGCTTCATATGTCTATTTGTACTCAGTGAACTGGGAGCTGAATTTATATTCCTTCCAGAGAAAAATGAGGCAGACTCACCAAAAGATGCTTAGTTTCGGTGAATCTAAGCCTAATAAGGATTTACACTTCATAAAATTAAATTAAGAAGGTCTAAATATTTGAATCAGCAAAATCAAGGATTTACAGAAGAACAGCAAAAAGTTCTAGATTCCGTAGGCGTATCTCGGATACTGATTCCTGTGCTCATAGGTCTCGCAGTCGTTGTATATCTGATATACATTCAGTTAGATTTTGACGAGCTTCAAGCTATTTCTTGGAATGCGCATCTTTTCATTTGGATTGGTCTTGCGATTTTTATGTACGTCCTGCGTCATTTATTCTATGCTTGGAGATTGAAGTTATTATCTGATCATCAATTTGGCTGGTGGAAGTCCATAGAGCTTATTTTTATTTGGGAATTCTCATCTGCCATATCCCCTACGAGTATCGGAGGATCTGCTGTTGCCCTATTTTTTCTGGCTCAGGAGAAGATATCTTCTGCTAAGTCGGCGACCATCGTACTTTACACCATCGTGCTTGATACAGCCTTTACCATTGTATCGCTTTTTATCGTGTATATGATCTTTGGAGCGCACATGATTCAGCCAGGTATGGAGAGTCTGTCTGCTATGGATGGTATTGGGCTTACATTTATTATTGTGATGCTGATCATGATGACTTATGCTATCATTATATTTTATGGCCTTTTTGTGAATCCTATTCCGATCAAAAGATTCTTGATATGGATGTCAAAGTTTAAGATTCTGAATCGCTTCAAAAACGGCCTAAGAGATACAGCCACTGATATCGTGCTGAGTTCTCAGAATCTAGCTCATCAGTCATTTTTCTATCACTTGAATGCATTTGTAGCGACATCTGGAGCATGGATATGTAGGTTTTTAGCTATTAATTTCATCATCGTTGCTTTCGTATCCATGAGGGAGTATACGATCATGGACCACCTTCTACTTTTTGGTAGAGGAGAAGTCATGCATGTTATTACTGCTTTCAGTCCTACGCCTGGTGGAGCTGGGATAGCCGAATTAATATTTGGACGATTTTACAATGATTATATCGCTAAGGGTTTAGCACTATTAGCAGCGCTCATATGGAGAATTATTACCTATTATCCTTACTTGATTGCGGGCGTGATTATCATTCCTAATTGGATTAGAAATATTGTGAATCGCAAAAGAACTCACTAATCACAGATTTAAGACAATATTATCGGTTCTTACTGAACATAAACACATCCTCTTTTCGTTATAGACCATGTAAATCTCTACTATGACTAAATCTAAAATAATAGCCGTTGCCTGTCTTGCCATATTCGGTATCTCAGCCACAGTGGTGAATAATGACAAGTATTTCGAAATGATTAAGAATATCGAAATATTTACCAACGTCTATAAAGAACTCAATACTCATTATGTAGACGAGATTGACCCTGCTCAGCTCATGAGGACAGGTATTGACGCGATGGTAGCTTCATTAGATCCATACACTAACTACTATTCTGAGTCACAGGTACAAAGTTATCGTATCAGCTCAGAAGGTAGATATAACGGCATCGGAGCAGTCAGTAAGGTCATAGATGACTGGGTGACGATCACTCAAATTATAGAAGATGGTCCTGCTCATAAGGCTGGTGTCAAAGTGGGCGATCAGATCAGAGCCATCAATGGGGACTCAACTAAAGATCGATCCAATGCTGATGTAGTCCAGATCGTGCGAGGTTTTCCAGGGTCTACACTAGGACTAACAATCAGAAGTGCAGGAGCGGTGACTGATCGAAAAGTGGATTTAGATAGAAGTGAAGTCCAACTGAAGAACGTACCTTTTTCTGGATATGTAGCGGATGGCATCGGATATGTGAATTTGACCACATTCACCGCTAATGCGACTAAAAATATAGCGAAGTCGATTAAGGAGATGAAAAAGGATGATCAAGAACTAAATGGAATTATACTCGATCTGAGAAATAACGGTGGTGGCCTGTTAAGAGAAGCAGTCGGTATCTGCAATCTATTTTTGCCCGCTGGTCGAGAAGTGGTGTCCACTAAAGGTAAGGTGAAGGATAGAGATAAAGTATATAAAACAAAAGCACAGCCCTTAGATGAGGAAGTACCACTCGTTATACTGATCAATAAGAGTTCTGCATCAGCATCTGAGATCGTCTCTGGAGTCATTCAGGACTTTGATAGAGGTGTCCTGATGGGACAGAGAAGCTTCGGTAAAGGATTGGTCCAAAATCATCGAGAAGTCGGATATAACTCGAGAATAAAAGTGACGACTTCTAAGTATTATATCCCCAGCGGAAGATGCATTCAGTCAGTCGAATATGAGAATGGTGAGCCTAAGGATATAGATGATACAAAAAGAGCGACATTCCAGACAGCTAATGGAAGGCCGGTATTAGATGGAGGTGGAGTAGCACCAGACGTCAAGTTAGATCTACCAGAAAAATCAGAATTACTAAAAGTACTGGCAAAACAAGATTGGATATTCAAATTTGTCAATGACTATGTTTCTGATATAGACTCATTAGAAAATGCAAAGGACTACCGGTTTACAGATTTCGATCAGTTTACAGCATACTTAACTAAGAATGAATTTGAATTTACGACCAAAGCTGAGAAAGAGCTCCAAGAATTCAAAGAAGAACTGGATGATGAAGCCATGGATAGCCAAATCGCTTCTATCGAGAATGCGATCATTTTGGAGAAGTCAGATGATTTAGAAGAATATAAGTCAGAGCTCATCAGAGCGATAGAAGAGGAAATCGTCAGCCGATACTTCTTTGAGTCTGGTCGGACAGAGCTTAATCTGGATCAGGACAGTGAGATAAAGAAGGCTATAGATATGCTGAAAGATAAGGCGCGGTATGATCAGGTGCTAGCGGGGAGCATATAATATTTTTCACGGGGAGCATGTAATATTTTTCATAATCACTATTCTAAGAAAATAAAGATTGAGTTCAATGAGTCATAACTCATTGAACTTTTTTTTTAGATACTGTTTCCCAAAAGCAACTTCTAAATGCTGATCATCAGGGATTCGCTTTTTAGCACATAGACTGACGACTATCTGGGTGAATGATGGTGAAACTAAGAATGTGATGCTAGCTTCCATTGAGATCTGAATCGCCAGCCAAAAGCTTTGCTGCTATAGTGGTATTAGTCAAGTGTATGTGTCGGTGTCAGAAACGAAAACTGCCATCATCAACACATTGTTATGAAGAGTGACATTTTTAATCCACTTCAATCTTTTGTTTTATTAACCAATCATGTAGATCTGTAAGAAAGCTATATTCTGTTTCTTTTACCGAATACGAATGTGAATTTTCATTCCTGATTTTATTTAACTTTTCTATCCATGAGGTTTTATCCTTTTTATTACCCCCTTTTTGTGAAGGTTGAACATACGATTTTTCAAAAAGCTCACTCCAGTTACTTCCATATATTGCAATTTCTCTATAGTCAATTAAGTGAAGGCAATCCCATGGTAAATATTTATCTGTTTTCTCTTCGTAATTTTTAGTAGAAGAAAGCTGAATTGCTTTGTCATAGACTTTCTTAGGTAGTCCATCTCTAAACCAATCATTGCCATATTTACTTTGAAGCTTAATTTTGAAATCTTCTTTAAAGAATGTTTCAATATCTCGAATCATCTTAAATGACTCTTCATTGAATCTTTTATCTTCATCTTTCCAATAATTGTCAAGACCATCTGGCTGAAAGTCTTTTCGCTTGGAATTGATAGCTTGTTGTAGTGTTCTCCAATACTTTGCTCTTCCTGCAGTTCCATAACTTTTTCTCAGATTCCTTTTTTGCTCATCGTTAAGGCTAAGTAGGAATTCTACAAGTGGGTCAATATAATAACTAATCTCACTAACGATATTAGAAATACTATCGACTTTAGGTTTAATTAATTGTTTTTGCTCTAAGTGATCAACCAAGTCGCTAAACAATCTAATAAGACTCTCAATTCCAGGATTGATTGCTAAATAGCCATCTAAGGAATCTCCTTTATCCCAGTCCGCTTTTAATGGTTCACTAATCAAGCTAAGACACTCCTGAATAAATGGAAACAATCTATCATAAGTTGAATCATTATTTCCTTTATAAAATGTGCCTACAGATTTAATTGCAGTTGCCGAAAATTGTCCAAAGAAATTACTTCTGTCAAGAGCAATCTTAATCGTATCAATCGTAATACAACAGGTATGCGATTTTTTGTTTTCACCTACTATAACTCTATTATAAAGAGGAGATCTTTTTTCTTCACCAAAATCTTGAGCTAATTGCAACTTGAGTGCCTTTACTTGATCATTTAAGTTTGTAGAATTCCAAAGTAAATCCGCATTCAATGTATTTCTAAGGTTTTTCGGAACGGCTTTTTGATTTTCATTGATTTGCATGAAAAGCCTTACTTGTTCCTTTCTTTCAAGGTTTACAAATGCAACTACAGGAACTGTGTTTTTGCTTTTGTATTCAGAGTTCGCATATCCATACAACCTATGCTGTCCATCTATTATAAATGCGGATCTATATTTCTTGGGAAGATGAAGAACACCAATTTTTGATAATGTATAGTCAGTACCAGAACTGGCCTTATCAAATTTCAAACCTCTTTTATTCTTAGTTTCTAAATCGATTATCAAAGAATTTGGGAAAAAACCACCGTCTTCAACAAAATTTTGAATTGATGTTAATCTACTTTTCTTGATTAGTCTTTGATATGTTGGCATCAATTTTTTATTGGCTTTATTCCTGTGAAGCACATAACCTATTTTCAATAGCTTTTCAGGTTCGATTGAAAATGAAAAATATGTATGTCCTCCCATCTTACCTTGTATTGCTGGAATTTTGTTGTCAAGTTCAGGAATATCTTGGCCTTCAAATAGATTTCCAAGAAGTTGAAAGCGAGAGGATATACCCAAGTGATTTGTTAACTCGGTGTAGTAATCAATAATTTCATCATCGAAGTGAAGTATATTATAATTCGCCAACCTGTCTACATCATTTCGGGATAGAATGTAGTTTTTAGTAGCAAATATGAATTTGACCTTTCTTTTGGAGTTAGGATATATTTTCTTTAATGATTTTAAAATGCCATCTTTCTTGCCGCCTAACGCTTCTATAGTTTCTTTAAAATTACCTTTTTTAGTAATTTGATCTGTAGCTTTGCATTCAATAATCAATATTGTTTCATCATCTACTGCATAAACATCGATTTGCTGAGTTAACTCTACGTCATTGGAGTAGTACAACCTGAAATTACGGTCCTTATTCATTTGAGAAAAACCCATCTTTGCAGCCATCAACCACACTTGATCCTCAAACTTATGATCAAATGATTTTTCCTTTCTTAATCTAATTTTCGTTTTAAATTCTTTTTCAATTTCCCAGCCATCAGCTTTAAATCTTTCAAATGATTCTGGATAAATACTTTGATTTATATAAGTTCTTTTCCTTTTAGATATTTGCTTCTTAATATCATCAACACCTATAATTTGTTGATTGAAATTGTCTAATTGAGTTTCATTCATACTTCTGGATATTTGTAAAAAGGAATTCAGTTGTTCGGCCTCGTTGTGCTTGATTTCCGCCAATTATGTTTGATCGACTTTTTTCTAAGACTAAATCATCTTTAGTGAAAATTTCTCTTATTTTTTCGTGTGCTGCATTGGTTAATATATAGTAAGCTCCTTTGTCCTTAATAGTATCTATTAGTTTGCTCAATCGATATTGGTCGTCCAAAGTGAACAGTTTCTGATTATATTTAATAAATCCATTGTTGTTGTGAGATACGGTATAAGGTGGGTCTAAAAACACTAAGTCATTTGGTTTTAATCTATCTTGGACAATTTCAAAATCGCCAACTGTAAAAACTGTTTTCCTGAGTTTTTTGCTTACTTGGTAGAGTTTATCCTCTTCTATAAAATGTTTACTACGAAAACCATATGGTACATTATACTTTCCCTTTAAATTCACTCTATAGATTCCATTAAATGAGGTTTGATTTAGATAGATAAATCTTGCAGCTTTTTCTATTTTGTCTTCAAACTCTAATCCCCTAATGTAGTAGTAGAATTCTTCAGTATTTTCATATCTTTCTAATTCAGATACCAATTCAACGGGTGATCTCTTAAGAACTTTATATGTATTTATTAAATCTTCGTTTAAATCAGAGAGATATGCTCTGTTTTGAGGTTTCATCGACAAAAAAACTGCAGCACCACCTATGAATGGTTCATGGTAGTTGTTGAAAGTAAGACCCTCTAATATTGGTTCCAAGTGCTTAATTAGCCAATTTTTCCCACCTGCCCAACGTAAAAATGGTTTTACTGTTATTAGTTCTTTCATCAATTATAATTTCTAGTTGCAATTTGCATTTTTATTTTCATGTGTCATAACTAATAAAGTATCGTAAGAATATGACCTGCCATGGTACACTATGGCTGTTCGCTCTCGATACTTTCTGGCTCGATGAAGTAATTGAATCACTAGTCTAATATAGTGATTGCTGATGTTCAGACTTTACATATATTAACCATCAATTCTGCTTTTGGCTTATTTTAAAACTATTATGCTGAAGCGGAAAAGCATTATTGCTAATCAACCACTATATTTTATCCTTGAAATTCATCTTCATGTTATATTCGCAGAATGGCCACAATCCTTTGCATAGAATCTTCGGCGGACTATTGTTCTGTATGTATTGCAGATGGTGAGACTATCATCGCATCTGCTAAGTCTGAGCAGACCTATGCTCATTCTAAGTATCTGGCAGTATTAATTAAAGACTGCATTAAGCAAAGTGGCATGTCTATTCAGCTGATGGATGCTGTCGCGCTATCAGCAGGTCCTGGCTCTTATACTTCACTCAGAGTCGGAGCATCGCTCGCTAAGGGTATCTGCTATAGCATAGCTAAACCATTAATCACAATTCCTTCTCTACACATCATAGCGTATCCTTTCTTATCGGCTTTGGAGTCTACACAGCTACTCATACCGACGATAGATGCGCGTAGAGATGAGGCTTATATAACAGTCTTAGACTCAGATATGAAACAAATAGAAGCATTGCAAGCACATATTTTTATAGCTAATTCATTTAATCACCTGGCGGATAATGGTCATAAACTAATCATTTGCGGTAATGCAGCAGATAAAGCAGGTCGACTTATTCAAGATCATTCTGGTGTAAAATTTATTCAATCCGAGCCAACTGCAAAGGATATGGTTTCTCTATCTCAGGAATACTTCGCATCGGAGTCATTCGCTGATGTCGCTTATTTTCAGCCAGAATACCTGAAATCTCCTAATATTACGACCCCTAAGAAAAGCTTAATCCCTTAAAAACCTGAACTGTTTCAGGGGTTTGACTGTTTATAATCATCAACATACATATACAAATTAAATTGAATATTAATCGTCTTGTCGTTTTTGGTACAGTTTTGGTCTACTCATACAATGTATTCGTGAATTAAATAATTTCGTATGAGAAACAAGAAAATCGAAACAATTACACTTAAGAAAGGAGCTAACGAGGTACAACTCGATTATGCTGACCTTAGAAAAGCTGTTTTGGTCTTACGGGCAGTAAACCATAAGCTAAGACAACGGATCATTGACCTCTTAGAGGATAGTGATACTATGACCGTTACTGATATCTACATCAAGTTACGATTAGAGCAGTCTGTTGCTTCACAGCATCTGGCTATCCTAAGAAGAGCTGGCGTAGTATTGACAGAACGACAAGGTAAATTCATCTACTACTCACTCAATAGAGATAGACTGACTCAGATCTCTCAGCTGGTAGAAGAATTAGCGGGATAAGACCCTTACACCTTACCTTATCCACTTTCCCTGATTATATGCGTACAGGAATATTAGAATAAGTGTGTAGTAAAAAAAATCGACAAATTGAGATTTGGCCAGTTATGCGGTAATAATCAGGCAGTAACAAATTAAGAAAAATCGTAATATTTCTTTTTTATATTAGAATTATTCATCATATTTGTCTCAAGGTCGCTACATAATTTTTTAAATAGGAAAACGCTATGATGAACAAGACGAAGGTCACGTTCAATCAGGATAAGTTGAATTATTCTGTTGAATTAGTAAAAGCTTTGGCTCATCCACTCAGATTACAAATCTTAGAGTACATTGACAGCCAGGGCACAATCAACGTCAACAAAATTTATAATACCCTGAACATCGAGCAATCTATCACATCTCAACACCTCCGGGTGCTGCGATTGGCAGGTGTCGTGAACGCAGAACGAGAAGGTAAATACATAAAGTACAATATCAACTATGATATCGTAACTAAAGCCTCTACAGCCGTGAATAATTATCTCCAGAAAGGAGCGTAAGAAACACTGCTTTTAAATTGTAGAAAAAGCTGATTGACTGAGTCGATTGGCTTTTTTGTTGGATTTTTTGTTTTTACAAAGGATATAGAAGCGCTTAGCCATTACCACAGTACTATCGTTTATTATACTTTGCTGAAGCATAGTCCAAGGCTTTCATCATAATCCCACAAGCTTCTTCTATTTGATCTTTATTGATAATCAGAGGGGGAGCCAGCCTAAAACTGCTATCATTGAATAAAAAATAATCAATGATCAGTCCCATCTCCATACAAAAGCCTACTACATGCTTTAAGTATTTGCGATGACTCAGCTCGACTGCCATCATGAGCCCTGAATGTCGTATTTCTTTAACGATTGAGTGATTTAACTTAGAAACGATAAGAGCTGCTTTCTGATCGACATCACTAATATAATCCTCTGATAATAAGGTATTTAAGCAAGCTAAAGCTGCTGCACATGATACTGGATGACCTCCGAATGTGGTGATATGTCCTAGCATAGGGTTCTTCGTTAAGGCATTCATATTTTCTAAAGAAGTAATGAATCCTGCAATAGGAATACCTCCACCCATTGCCTTACCGACGAGTATTATGTCTGGTATGACTTCATATTTTTGGTGGGCGAATAAATGCCCAGTTCTTCCAAAACCTGTCTGTATCTCATCTAAAATCATCAAGGCACCGTGCTTGTCACATGTTTTTCTGACAGCATGCAGATACTTGTTTTGAGGTACGATGACGCCTGCCTCAGCTTGTATTGGCTCTAAAATGACACAAGCTGTATTTTCATCTATGCGATCTAAGTCTTCTGTGTGATTGAATCTGATGTGTTTGATACCGGGAAGAAGCGGATAGAATGCTTGTTTGTAAGACTCGTCACTCCTGAGAGATTCTGCTCCATGAGTGCTGCCATGATAAGCATTCGCACAGGCGATCATTTGAGTTCTGCCTGTGATTCGTTTTGCCAGTTTCATAGCAGCTTCAGTCGCTTCAGTACCTGTCATCACATAGTAGATGGAAGAAAGCGAATCGTCTAATTGTTCACTTAGCGCAGTGGCAAGCTCTACTTGAGGCGCCTGGATATGCTCACCATAGACCATGGTGTGCATGTATTTTTGGGCCTGGTCTGTTACAGCCTTGACGACTGCAGGGTGGCAGTGGCCCAGAGAACTGACTGATATTCCAGAATTCATATCGATATATCGCTTACCTGAAGTATCGTAGATGTACATTCCTTCTGCATGATCTATATCGATCATGACAGGCATCGGGCCAGTCTGTCCCACATGCTGAAGGAATAGATTGCGCTTAGATATCATGATTAATTCTTTATAAATTCTATAAAAACAGAGACCTTGATTGTCACGAAGACAACGCTAACATTATTTTCACTTTTTCAATCACAAATAAGTGATATCTTTGGAAGAATAAAGCTCTGAGTATGAGAGTTTTAATTCCAATTCTATCAGTCAACAATAATATGGAAAGAATAGTAAGTTCAATAGCAATTCTCAGTTTTATACTCTTCAGTCAACTCGGCCATGCCGAAGGCATTGATTTTTTCAAGGGGACTTATCAAGAAGCATTCGCGCAAGCTGAGGAAGAAGGTAAATTAGTCTTCGTAGATGCTTATGCTGAATGGTGCGGTCCATGTAAAAGAATGGCTGCGACGACATTCAAAGATGCACAGGTCGGAGAATTCTTCAATAAGCAATTTATCAATCTAAAAATAGATATGGAGAAGGGTCAAGGATTGACTTTCAGAGATGAATATCCCGTATCTGCATTCCCGACATTGTTATTCATAGATGGTAGTGGTAAGGTCGTACATAAAGAAGTCGGTGGTAAGAAGACTGATGACTTCCTAAAATTAGCTCAGTTAGCTCTAAGAAAACACGATAATAGTGACAAGTATGCTAAGCTATATGAAGAAGGAAATAGAGACTTCGATCTGATGATGAAATATGTAAAGGCATTGAACAAAGCAGAAAAGCCCAGTCTGAAAGTCTCTAATGAATATGTAAGATCAGAACCATCAATTTCTGATCAGCAGATGGCTGAGTTCTTATTCGAGGCGACGACACATGCTGACTCTCGATTATTCGATATGATGGTCGATCATAAATCTCAGATCATCGAGCTTAAAGGCAAAGAAGCGCTCGCGGATAAAGTAGAAGAGGCTTGCTGTAAGACAGTAGAAAAAGCGATAGAATATGAAAGTCCCGAATTACTGACATCAGCTAAGGAGAAAATAAAGAAGAATGCAAAGTCAAAGTACAAGTCATTCGATGTCAAGTCTGATATGGACTACTACTTAGGCACTGGTGATACAGAGAGCTACTTGAAGAAGACGAAGGAGTATGTGCAGAAGATCATCAAGAAAGACCCAGAGAAATTAAATAAAGTAGCGCAGGAGCTTGTCACAGAATTTAAAACAAATAAAGATGCACTCAGTATAGCTGGAGAGACGATGAAAAAATCGATCAAGCTCAAAGATTCTTCAGAGAGTAGACTAACATATGCCACCATCTTAATTCATGCTGATCAAAATGCTGAAGCACTAAAACAGGCTAATCAAGCGTTAGAAATAGCCAAGGATAATGGAGAGCCAGTGAAGAAAATTCAAGGTGTCATCCAATATCTGAAGTCCTCCTGATATCGTAGCATTACCCTGATTCCGTTATTATAATGAAGACCTTAAATCTGTTATTTTTCTTATTGTTCACTTTAGTGGCGGAGCAGCTGTTCTCTCAGTATGCATCGGTACAGTTCAGAAATGATATATATGATGAAGCAATAGCTTCTGCTCAGCAGGAGGATAAGCCTATATTCATAGATACTTGGGCGGAGTGGTGCGGCCCTTGTAAGAAAATGGAGCCAGTATTTAGAGAGCCAGAATTAGCATCCTATTTCAATGATCATTTTATCAATGTCAGGATAAATATGGGACATGAAGGGCAGGTCAAGCAGCAAGTCCAACGAAAATATGACATCTTCTTTCTACCCACCTTGCTGATATTAGATAAGCATGGTCATGTGATGTTCCGGTCAGATAATAAAGTCTTATCAGCAGAAGAACTCGTGAATATAGCTAAGGCCATTAATTCTCCGCAAGAATATGTCGCTTCTCAAACTATGGCTTCATCTGTAGCGGATTCGAGATTACCAGATCCTAAGCCAGGCATAGATAAGGTCAAGATATCAGATGATATGATGCTGAGCCAGAGTAAGGTAACTGGAGCGACAGTTCTAGTCAAACGACCAGACATCAATGATCAGAACTACAGCGATGATCCTAATGAAAAGATATTATATACCTTAGGTCAAGGGGAGCAGATGCCTCCAGAAATCCTCTTAGAAGAAGCATATTTTAGATATACACAGTTTTCAGATGGTTCTTATAGAGAGACTGTCAATCAATATCTACATAGCCAATCCGACTGGCAGAGCGAGACCAATGTCAAATTCATTTTTGATTTTCTGATGAATACAGATACGAGACAATTTGCTTATTTAGTGGATAATCGAGCATTATTTGAGTCGATTATTGGAACAGAGAAAGTGAGTAAAAGTATCGGTATACTCGTCCATCAGAAGTTATATCAGGCTGTGGATCGACCTGATCTTAATCTTGCAAAAAAGCTATTTGGCCATGTCAATCAGACTACAAGCGAGCGTAAAGCATATGAATACATACTGAATCGAACCTATAATGAAGGGCAGATGGAAAAATATGTGACACTTGCTCAAGACTACATCCAGTATGTCAATCCGAATGACCTATCAGTGATGAGCAAGGCTGCAAAGTACTTATCTCAGCACGGCACAGATAGAGATCAGATATTGACTGCCGCTCGTAATTTAGATGGCATGATATCTCGTAAGAATGTAGACTATGAGCTACATCACTACTTGGCAGAACTCTATTATAAGTCGGGAAAGAATGCTAAAGCTAAAAAAGCAGCCAGTAAGGCAATTGTTATAGCTAAGGAACAGAAGAAAGCTTACACTAAGACCGAGCAGCTATTTAGTCAGTTGTAGCCACTGCTAAATACCCTTTTAAGGCGTTGTTTAATTTTAAAGATTCCTTACAACCATAAGCTATCAGACAACCTGCTACATTTTCATACTGTTTTCTGACCCTAAATCGAATGGCGATAGTTCTATAAGTTTCATTATCAGCATCCATCATTTTTAACCAATTGAATTATGCCTATGCATATTTTTTGAGCGCTTTTCAATATGCACAAATATTGATTCCGAATATTTTCGATTAGCTTTTGACCAATTAAATGACCAACTATCCTTGATAATGGACTAAATAAATACCACTCAGCTACAGCTTGACATCAATCCAAACGGGACAATGATCACTATGCTTAGCATTATGATAATGACCTGCAGCAGATACCTTCTTAGACAAGCTATTAGATACAGAGATATAGTCGATTCTCCAGCCTTTATTACGATCTCGGGAGCCAGCGCGATAGCTCCACCAGCTGAATTCATCTTCCTGATCAGGGTGAATGAGCCTGTAGCCATCTTTGAAGTCAGAGGCAAACCATTCATCCATCCAAGCTCTTTCATCGGGCCTGAATCCTGATGGTTTATCTTTTCGTGTTGGATTATGGATGTCTTTGTCCTGATGGACGATATTATAATCTCCTAATAAGATGACATTTTTCTGCTTAGATAAAAGCTGTGTTACGACAGGCCTTATGTCAGCGAGGAACTGCATTTTAACAGCATGTCTATCTTCACTGCTGGACCCAGAGGGGAAGTAGCAGTTCAGTAAAGTCCATTTGCCGAAGTCAGTGAGTAGGACTCTACCTTCATCATCGTGCATAGTGATGCCGATTCCAGTCTTGACTTCTTTTGCCTTTTTCTTAGATAGGGTCAGCACACCGCTGTATCCCTTCTTGACAGCAGAGAACCAATAGTCATGATATCCAGCTTCGTGAAGTAGGCTCAGGTCTACTTGGTCAGGCTGAGACTTAGTCTCTTGCAGGCAGACGATATCTGGATCTGTCTCAATGATCCAGTCGAATAATCCTTTCTTAGCTGCCGCTCGGACACCATTGACATTATAGCTTACGATTTTCATTTATTGGAATTACTGAATTACAGGTTGAAGGCATTATTATCTAAGTCTAAGTCGGAGATTTTTTGACCTGCCTTAAGATTAGTGATGGTTACATTCATCGGGACGGGTGAGAGTGGATGATTCTCTGCGATCATAGCCCCACCTGGAAGTTTCTGCCAGTCTTTCCATTCTGCTTTGATACCACCCAGAGGTAGGATGCTGACCCACATCTTATAGGCATATGGTAGACCTGTGTCATCGAGAAGCCATAGATAGGAGTCTCCTGGTGTCACACCGCCACCCTCATAGGTGATCATGAGTGCTTTCTTACCATCGTCTGTATTGACTATACTTCTCTTGGTCCCAGGATCTTTAATCTTATATGGTGCAGCTAGCCAGAACGAATCATTACACCAGTGGCTCCATGCAGTAGATGTGAGGTTCTGGGCACTATCTCCAGTGACTTCCTTACCGTCTATATAAGCTTTGCCCGTGACCTCGTCTAGATCCATGAGGACTTTATTTTTATCCCAAGATATGATGGCATGATTTGCTCTTTTATCCCATGCAAAGTGATGGCTATTCACAAACGTCCAAGAGATATAATTCAGGCTGTCCCATGCTGGCTTATCTACTCTGGCTAGCATTTTAGCAGCTAAAGCTTCTGCTTCAGGGCCTGATTCACTTTCAGGTAATGACTCGTTATATTTCAAATAGCCGATCACTGTAAGTAAGAATAAAATTCCGATGATGGATAAACATCCGATGCCAAGCTTTTTTTTCATGTCTTTGAGATTTAAATATTAGTAAACCAGTAACAATGCCTTACGTAAAGAGTTTCTTGTGAGCTCCACTGTTTAGCGAGAATAAAGCCCAAATTATGAGAGATATAATATTAAAGTGCTCATCAGTAAATGATGAGCCAAAAGGAGATATGATGTAGTCAATAAGGCTTTTAGGAGAGAATTCTCCATTCATCTGTGTCAGCTTGATGTTATAACTGATGTGCATCGCAGCGATGATATACAGCACGAATATGCCTAATATGATGTATAAGATTTTTCTTTTCCATTCAATAGGCGTTGCTACTAACAGTGCAATAAGTAGCAAGGTAGGAAGTAGGATCATTTCTCTCAGCCCTTTATGTAATATCTGACCTGGTCCCACAGTCTTGCGATATGCTTTTTTAAAGACGCTCTTAGGATATTTATCAGCTGGATATAGTAAAAAAGTGCTATCCCATTTATTCTGTGGCTCACCTTCATAATGGATTAAGTCCACATAATCTCCAGTATGGATCATATTGATAAATGGCGTACCTACAGCATGATATAGACTTAAGTGTATTTTATTGAGAGCTGAAATCGAGAAGAGTAGTGATAGACCAATATAGACAGCTAAAAAGATCCCAAAACGCTTAAATATGTATGTGTAATCACCCATGTTGCAATTTTGATCTTTGATTAGCCCATCTGATCCACATGATCCATACGATGACTGTCAGAATCACGTAAAGGACCTGCCAGAATTCTATGTGCATAAAATCGAAAAAAGCCATGCTCCCATAGACACCAGATAAATATAATGTTACGATTCTTATGATATTCAATATAAATAGCACTGCTATACCACCCAATAGGCCTTGCCATTTGTATCTATACGATATAGGATATAAGACCACAGCACTGAGATAAAGAAGCATAGGAGCTATGGCATCACACCCTTGTTTGATATTTACTGAAAAATTTTCGCTATTGACTGTTTGCTGTATAGCACTCGTACCTTGCCCTAAGATATTTAGTACGCCGCTAGATATTAGAGCATACAGGTTAAGTATGGGATCAAGAGAGGATTTAAACCAATCTGTATTTTGCATCCACGCGAAGAAACCCACTAACAATATAAAGCCAATACAATAGGTATAGATGAGTTTTTTCTTCAAAAACCCTTCCTTTGCCCTCTTTAAAAAGCCAGGCTTTTTGACCTTTTGGCTTTTTATAGACTTCCTTTTTTTAGCCTTTTGATTCTTTTTAGACACGACTTATTTGATTAAAAGACTGATTAAATAAGCTAATAATATACCTGCCACAGTACCTCCAGGAATGTCTGCACTAGTCATCTCGTAGCCAAAGAAATACATGCTGACGCACAAAAGTAGCAGTAAGCCAATCCAAACCATAAGAATTAATTTGACCATTAATTTCTTATAAATGGGGAAATTCATTCCCATAAGATTAAAGTGAATTGGCTGCTCTTGGTCCTCCATAGTCTATATTCTATGGTCGAAATATACTGAAAAAGCTGCGAGAATGGCATTAATCTATGGCATCATTGCAGGAAAATACCTATGGGCATGGAAGTGACTGCACTTTCTAAAAGGTCTTGTGCTTTCATGAGGCGCTCATAGCAGGCCGGGCATATAAGATACTTATGGCTATAAAGCCACAGTAAGTCTAATTAATAAAGAGCCGTCAACTGTTCGCAAGGTGTGGTGTGATAATAGGAATCTGATGTATCAGCCTCGCTAAAATCGGAGATGAGAGACCAGA
>ENA-ORXT01002429-ORXT01002429.1-marine-metagenome-genome-assembly--contig:-NODE-2429-length-22455-cov-3.499062_pt1 | contig 22455 bp, 10 predicted proteins | sample MGYA00237868_ERZ511482 | MGnify/ENA metagenome assembly ERZ511482
ATCAACTTCGGATCCCAATCCAGCAGTTTCGAGGAGTTGGTCTGACTTCAGATCACGACCCTTTCCTCACGCCGAAAGGCCAAGTTCGCTTCTGCCTCATTGCAAGCTTCGATGGCGTGCTTCAATCACGCGCTTCATCAAGTGGCAACAGCCATTAAGAAATCCGAGTCACAGATTGCCAGACCCGCGGCTAACGTTCTGCGGCTCACAATTTAAAGAGGTCCATCAGCCCCATCTTGAGCCAAGTCGCTCAGCTGTAGTATTGACCAAACGAAGCCATCTCAATTGCGTTCGCTGATGACCTCTTCGAGAATCTCGCTGAATTGGACGCCAGTGAAATCCATCTGTGCCGATGCGTTAGCGCACAATCGCTTCTCGGTCTCCGCCATTTCGCCATCGACGGCCATGAGCCGAATCATCTCTTTAAGCATATTGACGCGTTGGTCATGATCTTCGGGAATCGTGACTTCGATTTGACCCGTGCTGATGCCGGCCAAGGCCGTCTCAAATTCGTCGGTTGGAATTTTCCAAACCTCTGCGCGGTTGACCAAGAAAGCAATTTCCTCTTCGGTAAACTTATGGTCTACAGCGGCAAGGTTCACCAAGCTGTGGAAGAGGTTCATGCGATCGTCGTTCATCAGTATTCTTTCGTGGTAGGTTGGATTTTCAATCCGACGCTTTGCGTCGTACTATTGTTAGAAAGGAATGAAATCCCACGCGGCGGTTTCCATCATCTTAACCCAAACTCAAGATCGGCGGATGAAATCGGCGGCAAAGCTCCGAATTTCTTTCCCGTTGAGCACATGAACCATTCGCAAATTCTGAACCGTTGAGTCGCTGAACTGCGACAGCGGCAGATGCACCCAAGACTTCTTAAATTGTTTTGCGATTCTCCGCCACGCATGACCCGGAGGAGCGGAACTGAGTAACGCGATATGTTTACAGTTACTGTGCAGGCACGCGGCACCCAGCAATCGTTCTTCCAAGGTCGTGGCAAAATCCAGCCGAGGGTCTTGCCAAATATCGGGGATCGCAACCGGCGGGTAAATAAATAACGCACCGCCATAGTTTCCCAAACAGATGCCCGGGCCGACGGGTTGCTGAGTGAAATCCGTCGCGTAAAACGCCAACGTTGATTCGTTCTTGTGTTCGGCAAACCAAGTCGTCCGCCAGGGATACTCGCGCGGGTCCGCCGGCGAATCAAACAACATCACCGCCGTATCCATCTTCCCGCGCGTCGGGGGAAGGACTTTGACATAAATTTCGCCACTGTACCAATTGCGAACCGTGTCGCGGATGTCGATTCCGTCTTTGACACTGGTGGTGAACTTCTCAGTTTGAATAAGGTCGGAACCGATAACTTCCTGCGCCCGATCAAAAACCGTGCGGCGAAAGCTCTCGATCAATTCGTCTTCGGGCGGCCAGCTGCATTGTGAATACGGATTCCACTTTTGTTCCCAGTCACGTTTTTGGTCCTGGTCGGGGCGCGGTTTCAGCCTCAACTGAGTCCATGTCATCGGCGGCCCCGGCAAGCGACTGCTGGCATTCAATGGCTCGCCGTCGTCCATGCCGATCTGGTCGATGCCCATCCGCACTTCAGGCAATTCTAGATCTCGTATGTAATTAAATGACTTGGCCATCTCCAATACGTGCATCGCATAGCCATCCCCCGATACCTGCTGAGCGGCCGTTATTATCGTCGGCAATTGCGGTGTGAATCCGCTGTCGATCAGCGTCAGATTTCGCGTGTACTTAAGGCACTTGCCCAGAATGCTCGGCGTGATCTTACGCGCCCGGCTTTTGTATTCTGCTTTGTAAGTACCCCGCGCCGCGATCAGAAGCTCTTTGACTCCGTCAATGCCCAGATTCTCATCATCGTCCAACTCCTCACGGGCGCGCTCATAGAGATTGGTGATGAAGGGAAGTTCGCCAAGCAAAAAGTAGAGAGTCTCAGGCTTCACCTGAAAACGCTCCACGTCGGCGACCGGTTCGTGCTCGGGACAGACCAAGCTGCGTTGGAAAAAACTCTCACGCACCCAAGGCCAATCCAACACACTGGTGACGAACAGGATCCGTTTGTAGTCCACCGAAAGCTGACGCAGTTGCCACGCCATGTACTGCACCCGCTGTTTCCACTGAGCCGATTTTCCAGCGGTGATGAAGGGCAGCACCGCCGACGCGTAGCTTTCAATGCTCAGTTTTTTCAGCGCAAACGCATCTGGCATCGACCGGGCGTGCGGCAAGTAATGACTCGTTTCGAGGTCGATGAAGTGTCTTGGTTTGCGATCACCCATTGCCGTTCGCAGCGCAGCAATCACAGGTTGGCAGGGATCAATCGGGACATAACTGGCGGCAGTCTCATCGTCATCTGAAAGGCCAAAGTCGTCGTCGAAATCGTCTTCTGGTTCGGTATCGAATTCGTTACGCGGAGAAAAATCTGGCGATGGCAGAAACGTTTCTGACCGTTGCACGACGATTCCGGGCGTCGGTAGATCGAGGATCGCGGCTTCCACATTTTGCTGAAACGACGCCGGCAGCGCGACCGCCAAACAATCGTAGTCGTGCTTCATCATTAATCGGCGGACTTCCCAGGCAAAATCGCCGCTGCCGTGAACCACGGGGATTGCGGTGACGTGGGGTCCGATTTCAAGGACTTCGTGAATCACTAAAAATCCTCTTCATCGAAGTCGTCCAGATCGTCATTCCCCTCGCCCAAGTTGGGGCTGTCGGGATGCAATGGGTCGTCGGATTGAAAGAAAAAATCACCAAATCCCATCGGCAATGATTGACCGCCCAGCGACCGATGACGTTGCTGAGCCATTTGATTGAGATCGGCCGCTTCTGCGCCCAAGCATTGCACGAGTGCTTCCTGCCACGCAGCGTCCTTGGACAGTGGATGTTCGGCGTCCTGCTGTAATCGCTTGGTGGCGAACCGCAACAGATTGATACCGTCGCGTGTGGAAAAATCCAGCTTCAGCTCGTGAGCGCTTTGCAGAAAATCAACAGTGCGGGCCAGCATCTCAGCGGCACAAAACGGCAAGTGATACTCAAGGATCGCTTTTTCGTCTTCGCGCGAAGGAAACTCAATGGTCAACGTTGGCTGGAGCCGGCTGAGTATGTAGTCAGGAATTTCGAAGGTCGATTCGTCTTGATTCATCGTCACGGCGCAGCGGAAGTCTGGGTGCGCCTTGATGGAAACTCCGGCGACAATGGATTCGATATAGCGGCGATGATCCAACAGTGGCGCGAGGCTGGCCCAGGATTTTTCGTTCATGCGATTGCCCTCGTCCAACACGCAGACGCCGCCTTTGATGATCGCCGTCACCAGCGGCGAGGCGTGGTAAGCGATCTTGCCGCTTTCAGCCAAAACGGGCGTGATCAGCAGATCTTCGGGCCGCGTGTCGGCCGTGCATTGATAGATATACAAATCCTGTTCCCGTTGATCGGCAGCGGCCATCGCCAATTGCGTTTTACCGATGCCCGGCGGCCCGACCAAACGCGGCGTCAGTGGCTGGTCCTCATCATCGACGACTAACCAGCAGGCGAGGACCTGCTTAAGAATTTCTGTTTGTCCAATCCAATTGGACTTCATCTCCAATGGCTTGGAGAGATGCAGATTAATGTTTTGGATTTGAAAAGTCTCGGCCATGCGAGTCGGTATTTGGTTGGTGAAATTTGACGATTTTAATTAACGTTCGAAACGACCTTCGTATTTTATTTCATTCCGTTGCCAATAGACATAACCCTTTCGCACCTCTCAGGCAGACATTTACTTCGCTCTTTGGGTATTTACGCCTGAAGTCCATTCTTTTCAATCACCAGAATAGGAGATCTATGGACGAAAACGAAATCAGCAAGCTTATCGTTACAGCGGCAATGGAAGCACATCGGCCCCTTGGTGGACCAGGCCTTTTGGAATCGGTCTATGCAGACGCCTTGGCCTATGAACTTACGCAATCTGGCTGCAAAGTGCGAAGACAGGTTCCGGCACCAATCCGGTACAAAGTGCTCACGTTGGTTACGCCATTGAAAATTGAGGTGTTGGTCAATGATTTGGTAATCGTGTAATATAAAGCCGTCGCGCAAATTAATTAGATTTTTGAAACCCAAACACTGACGTATTTAAGGTTAAAGAAATTAAGACTGAGGTTAGTCATTAACTTTGATGAGAAGCTGGTGATGAGTGGAATTCACCGAGTTGTGAATTGGCTGTGAGTTCTCATTTTTGGCTGAGGGTGTTCATTGGGTTTTGTTTTTTTCAAACGCAAAAACGCAAAGACGCAAGATTTTTTCGGAGCACCAGTCCTTCGCATAAAAATGCGTTCAATGGCTATTTGTATCAAGAAAAGACTAGCAGTTGACAATTAAACGCTTTGCGACTTCGCGTCCTTTCGTCTTTGCATCTTTGCGTTGAAAAAATTTGAACTATAGGGGCGATAATGCTTTACGCATTCACGTCAACCACGATCCGGCCTTTGATTTTTCCTTTGAGAATTTTTTTTCCCAAATCAGGCACGTCCGATAATTGTGCAGGCTGAATCAGGGCGTCAAGTTTTTCCAGCGGGAGATCTTTTGCCAGCCGCTGCCAAGCTTTCAATCGACTCTCATAAGGCTGCATCACGCTGTCGATGCCCAAGAGATTCACGCCACGCAGGAGAAACGGAAGAACGCTCATAGGAACAGCGGCTCCTCCGGCCAGACCCACTGCGGCAACCGAAGCTCCGTACTTCAATTGCCCTATCACACGCGCCAGCATTTCACCTCCGACCGCGTCAACGCAACCGGCCCACGTTTCGGATTCCATTGGTTTTTTGGACACCGTATCGATTTCGTTCCGGGCGACAATGCGCGTCGCGCCCAACGACTTCAAATAATCAGCAGCCTCAGGTCGGCCTGTGACCGCAGCAACTTCGTATCCGGCGTTGGCCAAGACCGCAGTCGCAATCGAACCCACGCCACCGGCAGCGCCCGTGACCAAAACCACTCCGTCGTCGCGTTTCAATCCGTGTTCTTCCAAAGCCAACACCGCCAAGATCGCCGCGAACCCTGCGGTGCCGATGGCCATCGCCTGTTGGGTGGTTAATTCCTGTGGCAGCGGCACCAGCCAATCGGCATTGACCCGCGCCTTCTGCGAAAACCCACCCCAATGGACTTCACCAACACGCCACCCCGTCAGCACAACTTTGTCACCGGGCTGGTAGCGATCGTCGGTGGAACTTTCAACGGTGCCCGCAAAGTCGATCCCCGGTACATGAGGGAACTTGCAGACTAAGCCGCCTTTTGGCGTCATGCACAACCCATCTTTGTAGTTCACCGTCGAGTACTCAATCGCAACGGTCACGTTGCCATCTGGCAAGCGATCCTCGGTCAACGTTTGTATCTCTGCGGAAACTTCTGAATTGTCAGTCTGTTCGACCACTAGTGCTTTGAACGTCATTATGGATTCCGATATTGGTTGTCGCGTGCGGTACGGACGCTAACCTTGGCCTGCTAAAAGTTTGGGGTTGAACGCGTCTTAAAGGCTGCGCAACTTTACCTCCTCAACCTATCGTTCGTTTGACAACGCCAGTCTGTTGTTATTTAACAAACATCGTACGCATTGGTAGAGGGTCGATTTTTGCGAAACTCGATGTAATTTCAATATTAAACTTTTAGCAGGCCAGAGTTAGCCCCGGTTCTAGGGCGATAAAACCGAGGCTATCGCCCAATGGTACTTACTTTACATCCAAACATAAAAAACTAGCTCCCCCCATCTCCCCAAAATTCGGATGAGGTTTGCTACCAGTGGGAAGATCCAACGTCCGAATTTTCAGGGAGAGGGGAGCTAAATTTTGGTTTCTGAAGCGCTAGTAAAATTGAAAGTGAGTGCCGTTTAGGCTATCGCCTAAACGGCTCAGTTAATTAACAAGCCCTAGCTTAACAAGCCTTAGCTTAAAAAGCCTTAGCGCGTCGGGTTTGTGTTTTGGGGCTTCAGCTAGGGTGTTAAAATTTGGGGCGACTGGAAATATTGCTTACGTAACTTCTCTTTAGGTTGATGCTGGAATCTGATCGCTCTGCGATAAGGTTGAGTTTGAGTAGCAGTACGAGTACGAGTACGAGTACGAGTTCAAGTACGAGTAGAAGGGCGAGTTTTAGATGGTGGAAGAGGAACAAAATGGAGCAAGCCGAAATCGTCGTCAATGCCGAAGTTTTGACGGCCCACGCTAACCCTTCGGTTCTGCAATCGCAATGCTCATGTTTTCAATAAATTCTGATGTCACGTTTGCTCAGTCGCGAAATTGGATGGCTTTCGCCAATACCGCTGGGATCGTAATCATGTGTCGCCTGCACAAGAAGATCCCGTTGCTTATTTCATATCTTGTAAGTGCTACGGCACTTGGATGCCGGGTGATGAAGGTGGCTGAGCGAAGATAAAAACCTCCAACGCTACGGTCGCTGAACTTCAAAGCACTCATCCAACGCATCTTCAAAACGCGGAATCGCCAGCTTACCCGTTTTCAAAGTTTCAAATAAAGCCTCTTCAGGGTTTGCTCCATTGGCCAACAACGGCGAGTACATCACATGGTTCGCGGCCATGTCAACCAGTTCATCAAACGCCGGCAAGTGATCTGGGTCCTCTGCATCAGAGACCATGCGAAGATACGAATTGCAAGTCGAACCTAATAATTCATCAATCAAATCATTGTGGTTAAAAACGTTCGTTCGCAAACGATCTAATGTTTCGCAAACATGTTCATGAGCGTCACGGATTTTTTGTTCGTCTTTTAACTCAAAAGCCTCCGCCACGGCGATGTACGTTTTGTGCCAAGTCTGCAAAACGGTGGGACGTTTGATTTTCCAAGCACCCGAGATCCGCTCTTTGGAAAGTTTGGCGTACTTAGCACTGAGTTCAACGCCGATGTAATCGCGTCCCAGCTTCCGCGCAACAACGCCCGTGGTGCCTGACCCTGAAAACGGATCGAGCACGACGTCCCCCGTGTCGCTACCGGCCTCGATACAAGGAGCGATCAAATCGTCAGGAAAGATGGCGAAATGAGCCCCCGAGAGTGTCGCCGGTTTCACCGACCAGACGTCACGTTTGTTGCGAGTGTCGTAGATTTTAGCATCCATGCCAGATGCGTTTTGCTCGTACCGATTGGTGGATCCGCCACGCGATACTCCCGCGTAAACAGCCGCTTCTTTCAATTGGTTGAACTTGTAGCCGGATTTCTTCTGGGTGAAAAGAAACAGTTTCTCGTGAGATCGGGTAGGGCGGTTCTTGGCCGATTCGGGCATCGGGTTGGGTTTGGCCCAAACGATTTCGCTGCGTAGAATCCAGCCAGCGTCTTTCATTGCAAAAGCGACTCGCCAAGGCATCCCCAGCAGGGAGCCGTTTTTCATCGTATCACCCAAATTCAACCAGAACGTCCCGTCCGGTTTAAGCACGCGCCGCACCCTTGAAAATACCTCCATCAGCGAATGCACGTATTGCTCCAGCGAAGGTTCGTTACCGATTTCGTTTTCACCCGCTTCGTAATTACGAAGTTGAAAGTAGGGAGGCGATGTAATCACCGTCTGGACGCTATCGGCATCCAATTGGTTAAGCTCCTGAGCCGCAGATCCGCAAATTATCATCCGTTAAATTTCGCCTTAGCTTTGTTTGAAAATAGTTAGTTAATAGATAGAACAAAAAAGGGGCGGCGTGTGTAACGCCGCGGAGAAATTTTGTTGTGAAAAACGTAAGTGTATTAGCGTTAAATCGGCAAAATTAAATCATGGAAAGAAATCCTTCTCTGAATTAAGACGTCTACAGCGTGCTGAAATTGTTAGCTCTACTCAGCAAATAGTAGAATCATAAACGGAGTGACTTCCAGTCCGCAAGCGTTAACATAAAAATGCCGTGCTGGGAAAAATGTCGATGTCCATCTGATTATTGTGCTTCAGCAGATAACCACAAAATTGCCGACCCATCCTTCGATGAAGAAGCCACCTGTTTCCCGTCATCAGACACCGCGATGGAAGATACGGCTTTCTCGTGACCTAGTAACGAAATAAGTTTGCGTGGCGGATCCGAAGACCCAGGGTCGGGAATGTACCAAACGGTTATCGCGCCCGCGACATCGCCAGAGAACACTCGTTTTCCGTCTGGAGAGACCCTTACAGAAATCACTTGGGAACCAAACACGCTCGGTTGCGTTTGCCACACTCCGTCCAGTTGCTGCCAAAGGTAAACTTTTCCTTCATCCTGGCGATTGGAGCCGACAGCAACGATGATTTTCCCCAGCGCTGAACTATCAATCTTTGTAAATTGCTCAGTTGTACTTTCGAAGTTAAAAATTTTCTTCGTCATCAAGTCGACACGCATCAACACACCCGCACCCGATGCGATGACAACGTCAGGATCATACCATTTGACGGCTTGCAGATTTGAATGGGTGTCGACTTCCACGATTGTTTTGTGGGTCTGGACATCATTACAGTGAATCATGCCGAGCGAATCACACGTCACCAGTCGCCGTGAATCTGATCGCAAAACGTCGATTCCCGTAATTGATGATGCTGCGGATTGAATGACTTTGGTAACTGCCTTCGTTGCTCTATCCCAGAAGCGTACGGCTCCGTCACCATAAAGAGCAACGACTTGTTGCTCATCATCAGCAAACTGCGCGGAAATACAGGGACCAGGATTGCCCGCCGAATCTAGGACGCTGGCGACGGCATTGGTTCGGTTGGTGGTTTTCTCACGCGCCTCCGAACCAGCGATGACTTTAGCAAACCCGTCTCCGTAGACGAGGCTTTTGTTACCTGAAAGTTTCGCCCAACCATTAAGTGCCGCAGGGTAGGTGGCATTGGAGTATTTGGGAACATGCCGCATTTGACGCGGACCATCGGCATACTTCCAGCCGTAGGCTTTTCCATTGGTCAATCGAAAAACGACCTCGTCCTTGATGAACGAAACAAAGTCAATCGGCCGCGCCAGTTGAAGTTTTGATAGTGACGTCTTGGTCCGGCTGTCCCAGATCTGCATCTCGGATTTGTTTGTGTCGGTGTTGGTCGAAGTGACAAATTTTGCTCCCGAATCGCTGTACGCAATGCGAATGTAGCTGCCTCCGATTCCATCAATCTTTTTTTGCCGTCGAACCTGATCTCCTTGGATAACCCATGCGTTCACGTATCCCTCTACAGAATCGGCCGAAAGAAACTCGTTAGATGACGGAGAGAAAACCAAATCGGTAATCCACCCGCGGTGCATTTCGAATTCTTCGACCAGTTGAAACGTCTGTAGATTAAAAACAGAAATAATTCCTTCTACCGAGCCAGTCCCTATCGCCAGAAAATGATCGTCCGGGGAAATAGCCATCGCCGTCACTCGATTGCGGTTGTTGCCGATGAGTAAAGTGGCAACCTTGTCACCCGTTTCCAGATCCCAAACCAGCGTCGGTTGGTCTCCGTCGCCACCGGTGATCATGATTCGTTCGTTCTTGGTCACCACCACGATGCCCGACTTTCCGACTTCGGTTTTTTTATGGAGAAGCTTACCGTTTTGCCAGACAAAAACGTTACCGGGGCTGCTGGTTACGATCCGATCCGAAGACGGCAGATAAACGGCTTTCCTTCCCAGTTTAGGATCGAATTCCAGTTCGGATTCGGTGCGCGCCGACGTTTCTCGGTTCCAGATGCGAATGATGCCCTCTGCATCTCCGGCACACAATTGCGTGGCCTGATTATTTAGTTGAACGCAGTTAATCGGCACAGAAGCGTCCGACGAAAAAACGCGTTCATCTTCATACTCATCAAATCGCCACGATCGAACTTCCCCATCGGCAGACGCTGTAACCGCCGCGTTTCCTCTTAGCGCTACGCGGCATGCGATAACTGCGCTGACGTGGCCTCGAAATCGCTTAATCAGTGTTCGCTCTTTGGAATTCCAGACAGCGATTGTCCGATCATCACCGCACGTCACCATCGTTTTGCCATCGCTGGAAAAATCGACATCGTTGACGATCGACTCGTGGGTTATCAAGGAATCGACGAAACACTTTGACTTAGCGGTCAGCAATTCTGCTGGCGATAGATTTTGCCATGTTCTCGGGCTGTTTGAGATCGACGAATTCCAGAATACGATTTCGCGATTATCGGTCGCACAGGCAACCAGCCCGCCCGCATCAGGCAGGAACTTAACAGCGCGAAACTGAGACGGATGATTGCAGGCTGATAACGGCTTGCCCGTCACGGTATCCCAAACAATCGAAAGCCCTGCCAGCGAGGCCGAGGCGAGGCTTTTACCGTCGGTTGAGAAATCCAGATCTACGGGCCGTTGAGAATGAAAGCCAAGCTTCTTCGTCGGGCGCCAGTTCTGACCGCTGCCATTGAACAACGTGATCAGCCTGGCCGAATCGCCGGCGGCCAACTGTGTTCCCGAATTATTAAAAGCAACACAACAAACCAGCGATGCGTCAATCTCATCGCTTAAATTTGCGACTAAGCTACCGCGTTCAACGTCCCAGATCGTCAACTTGCGTTTGGGATCGGCTGTTCCAATGGCCGCCCACTTCCCATCGCTTGAGAGCGCAGTGCAAATTGCTTTGCCGTTGGCGATTTGTATTTCATTGGCGGCAATCGCACTATCGGGTTTCCAAAATTTTGCCATCCCAAGAGAAGAAACAATTGCGGCGGTGCCATCGGCGCTTTGATCGATGGCCGTCACGCCTTCAAGCGACTCTGATTTAACTTCCGTATGACAAAGATGATAGAGGCGATTCCATTCCCAGTTTACAAACCTTGAATCATCACGGCTGGTTCTGGTCAGCGTGTCGATGGCTTGTTCAATTTGGTTGTCGCGGATGTAGCCGTCGATCAGTCCGATGTTTGATTGAAATAGTCTTTGCCGCGCGGATTTTTCACTGACCTGTAATTGGCCGGCGAGGCTGACTGCCTTTCGTCGTTGCGTTTCCTTTTCGTCGGTTAAGCGTTCGGCCGTTTGCCTTGCCGCGATCGCTTTTAAACGCAGTTCTTCCGCTTTTTGCCGAGCCGCTTTTTCTTTCACGGTCAGGCTTTCTGCCGTCTCCCGTGCTGCTTTCTCCTTGATGGCCAATCCCTCGGCACGGCGACGCTCCGATTCTTCTTTGATCGCGGCGGCCTTGGCCAGTTCTGTGGCCTCTTCGGCCTTCTGCGTTTCTTGTTCGGCCTTTTCGGTGGCAGATTGGGCTTCAAGTTTCGCTTTGTTCTCCAGCTTGACCGCGACTGCCAGGCTTTCAGCATTCAACCTTTGAATCCGCGCGTTCATTCTGGAAGTTAAAACTAATGCGGCTAACAAAAGAACCGAAGCACCCACGGCTAACCAAACGAAACGACGCCGTTGCTTACTGGACGCTGCTCCCTTTCGAAGCTTTTGATAGAGGGGAGCCTCGTCGGGAACGTTCGGATCCAACAACGACATTCCAAGTTCGAAGTCTTGCTGATTGAGCGCGCATTTGGCATAGGCAATTTTAGCGCGTTGTAATCCGGATTCGGCGGCCGAGTTTTCTTTCCATAGTGTGACCGATTCGCGAAATCCAAACATGGATTTGGAAAAGAATTCGTAGTTCTGGTTTTCGACTGCGGAGGTGAGTTCTACTTCGGATCGTTCTGCCAGTTTGATACTAAGTTGATTCGATTGATAGTTTTCGATCGCGCGGCGGAGCTGCTCGGGGCTGGTGTAGCGGTCCTCCACCTCGGTCGCCATCGCTTTGTGAGCGATCGCCAACAAGCGGTTATCAATATCGCGCGGCGAATCTGAAACGTCAACGATCTGGTTCGCCTTCGCATTGTCCAGGCAAGCCCAAACATCTTCCCCCGTGTGAGGTGTGCGCCCCGTTGTGATCATGAACAGAATCGCACCCAGGAGATAAATGTCACTGTGTTTACCAACCGATTTCTCAGGACATGCCATTTCTGGAGCCATAAACCCCGGCGTTCCGCCCATGCTTTGAGGGGGACCGTGATTAAGATTGACTCCTAATCCCCAGTCCATAATCAACACTTCGCCAAACTTACCCAGCATCGTGTTCTCAGGTTTTAGATCACGATGAATCGTGTTTTTGGAATGAGCGTACGCAACCCCGTCGATCACTTTGAGCAAGACCTCAAGGTTGTCCTCCAACGTCATGTCGCGAATGACATCTTCCCAAGGATCGCCGCGCACCAGTTCCATACAATAGAAGATGTCGCCGTTTTGGTCACGCCCCATGTCGTGAATTCCAACGATGTTGGGGTGGTCGAGATTGGCAGTGATCTGCGCTTCGAACAAAAACTTGTTCCGATCTCGGATCATCTTTCGGCGAGATTTTCGTGCTTTTAAAATCTGTTTTTTCAGGGCAACATCACGATCTACCGACGTCTGCCGAGCAACGTAGACCTCTCCCATCGCTCCGGCCCCCAGAAACGACAGGATCCGATAGTCAGGGTTGCCAACGTCATCGACTTCCCCGTCTGCGACCACGATGCGATCGTTCAACTTTGGCCGAACGACCGGACGCTTTGCCCGCAGCGGAGCCTCGATCGACGACATCGGCGTCGCGTTAGTGCTTTGCTTGCCCCACGCTCGATTCGCGGAGCCAATCAGCGAATCGTCGATCACTTGGCTGTTGTCCAGTGACTGATCAAAGTCACTACTCAACAGCGTGTTGTCTTCAACAATCAACGTTTGAGGCAACTGCGGTCTACCGCCGGTTAGCATTTCAGACTGATCATCAACATTCCCGCCAAGCTCGAAGTCTTCTTCGATGCCCCCGCCAAGTTCAAGATTCTCGTCAAGATCGCCTCCCAGCGTGAGGTCCTCCTCCATGTCCCCACCAAGTTCGAAATCCTCGTCTAGATCCCCGTCAGATTTGGTGAAGGTGCTACTTTGGTCTGTCTGCGTTTGCTCCGCCTCAATGACGATTGTTTGACTGCCGAGTTCGATTGAGTCATCGGTGCCATCGGTGCCATCATTGCCATCGGTGCCATCGAATTCGATTTCATCGCCGTTAAGAGTTTGCCCAAGTACTGTCCGTTGGTCGGTCTTATTTGGATCAACCTTAAATGGATAGTCAACGTCGACGGTCAAATCGCCCGCGCCCACGGTCGAACGCTCGATGTCGCCAACGGGTCTTAGGTCCAAGGTAACGTCTTCGGCTACGTTCTGGTCGCTATCTTTTCGCGGGTCCGGACCGTTTGAATCTTTTCGGTCGTTGGGGGGGGCGTCGTCAGCCGGATCCTCGGACGATGGTTTTTCGGACGACGGTTGCTCGGACGAAGGTTCCTCGGACTGAGCATCCTCATCATTTGGTTTTTTCTTAGTCATATCCTAGCGACCGACCCTTCGGCTGACCCGTGCTGACTTGAGAAACGAAAAAGTTCTTCCTTCTGCCGTGACTTGAGCTAGTTCGTCCACAAGTTTTTCATCGCGATTCTTCTGGCGGTCTTTGACGCCAATCGCCAACGCACCGGCCGCAATCAAACTCGCGCGGCATCGAGGCGAAACGTCTTCGATAACAATGTCGACGTCTTCCTCGCGTGGTTGGATCTGGTATGTGGTGGTTGCCTTCTGGATATCCTCGACAGGATGATTCTTTTTTGGCTGACTATCGGTGTCAGGCTCGAGGCGTAAATCATCAGCAGTTTCGGCATCAATCTCAGTGGATTTGTCTGGCCCGAGAAACTGATCGGTTTCGGTCAAGTCGCCGCTGTCCCGCCTTTGATCGACGGGCTCAAGTTCGTCGGGCTGTAGATCTTCTTGGGCGCCTTTTTCGAACTCGATCGAAAACGATACCCCGCTTTCAGTCCAGTTAATACGATATTGGCCGGGTGGAAACTGAGTGCCTTGTTCCACTCGCCGTTTCCATTGCGCGATGACGTCTTGAACGACGTTGGATTCTTCTAAGTCTTGTCGGGTTTCTTTGATCTCCAGGCCGGTTTCGTCCAGTCGAATTAGGTAGGCGTCGGAAACTTCTTCTTCGACGACGGTTTCCTTTTGGCCAAACTCATTGGCTTCGGTTTCGGAAGATACTTGATCATTGTTAACCGGGATAATCGTGTCGCGGACTAACGCTTCAGGGCGTGACACCGATCCGATTTGCAAATCGCCTTGCGGACGCGAGTCCGAGAAAGCCAAAACAAAGTTGTCATTAGTATTTAGATCGTTCGGGCCTCCGTTGAGGTTGGTTTGCCCGCTGTTGTCAAACAGGTTGATCGCCGGATCGTTGTAAAAATTCAGAAAGGTTGGAAGCTCAAAATTCGCCAATAAAAATTCATTGGTAAACGTATGCGCGATTCTCTCAAATCGGTTGCCGATATTTGTATCAAAATTTAACACGTCAAGCGTTCCGTCGGCCCAATCAACTTCGACGATGAAATTTTGTTCGCCAGCGCGGCCGAAATTCAATCCAATGAATTGCGCGTCATCGGTGTTGACTGTCTTGGTGGTTGGATCGTCGCTGGGCGTTGGCAAGAACAAATTAAATTGCGGACCTTCTTTGGTAACGTTGGTGAAGTCCACTCCTTCATCCGTTGTGAAAGCGCTAATATCGGCGACGGTGCCGGACGCACTTTGTAAAACAGTGTTTTCGCCGATCGTTAAATCCCCACCAGCAACGGTCGTCAGCACATGACCATTTTGCATGTCGGCAGCCAAACCGAAGGTCGTACCGTTAGCAGATAGCGTCTGAGTGTTTGCCGAACCATCGAAATGAATGTTGGCCGTGTCCAGCGTCTGCACAAACGCATGGCCATTGTCTGCTGAGATACCGGTCAAATCTTGTTGGCAGTCCAAGGCATCTGAAATCGTCGTGATCGTTAGATCGTTTTGACTGCTGACAATGATTCCGTACTCAGCGTCGACCGAAGTGTGGCGCGGCGCGAACCGATCCGAATCATCGTCGGGCAGATCCGCAGGAACTCCCCCCAGCGTTGAACTGTTTGCGAAACCATTCGACTCAAAGGCAACTTGATCCGCGTCAATGTCGTCCAGTTTTAAGTAATCGCTGACCGTAATCGCGACGTTGTCCGCTGAAAGTAATATGCCGGCAGTCTGAGTCACCGAGCCATCGACCGACATGAAAAGCGTCCCGCCGTTTGCATCGGTCGCTGTGGGACTGCCAATCGCCGTGTTGGAAAATTCAACTGAGTCGTCAAGTTGAAGCGATGCCTGATCGGCGCTCGCACTCAAGGTGTCCAGGCGAATGTCGTCATTGGATTTGAGGCCAAGCTTAATATCGAATTCGTTATTAGAGTCAGTCACATTGGACGAATTAGTGGTGCCGGCAATCAATGTTGCGAGCCCGTTGACTTCGAGCGTCGCATTGGCTTCATTGGAAATGTCGCCGTTGGTTGCTTGAGAAAATAAGTCACCGTTGATCGTGCTTTGTTCAAAATGTGCACACATTTCGGTGGCTGTTGTTCCAGGAACGTCGTCGCCCCGGAAAACAATACCATTGGAATGTTGATTTATGATACGTGCGTTGCCCTCAGCGGTCGCAATTCCAATGGCACCAGCAGCATTTAGATCATCAACTACGATGTCTGCGTTTTCGCCAGTTGCGATGAAACTGGATTTACCACCCACGTTGATTTGTGTCGAATCGAAAATCGCGATCGAATTGGTCGCGTTAGAAATCACGCTGAGGTTGTCACTGACTTGAAATTGGGCGTGATCAATCAGTGTTCCTGATTTTGTTGTGAAGTTCTGTTCAATCAATTCAATGCCGAACCGGTTGCCCAAATAAACGTCACCCAAAACATCGGCACTGACGCGTCCAGCGGTTGTCGTTGATCCAATGGAATTGTCCAAACATAGATGGAAATCGCCCGAGCCGTCCAGAATAAGATCTTGGACTGCGATGGAACCACCCAGTTGCAGGGCTCCGTCAGTTGCTTGCAATAACAAACGTTCTTGGGTGACGATGTTGCCATCAAGCGTGATTTTTCCCAGATCTGTTTGGCCGGCGATGATTGCACCGCTGCCGCTGATATTAAGCCCACGTAAAGAAATATCATTGATGTCGGCGATCTCAACTTCGTCTGCCGCGATAATGTTGATCTCGCCGAAGTCATTGTCGTTGAATCCATCGGCGTCGCAGTCGCCCAGCGATAGACAAACGTCACCACTGCCGACATCAATCGTCGTTAATCCACCCACAATAATTGCAGCGGTTTGAGTTAGGTCTGTGTTGGCTAACGTAACTTCTAGGTCACCTTCGATGTCGAGCCCGCACACCACTACGCTCAAATTGCTACAGTTGGAATTGTAGGTCAGCGTATCGATCCGCAGGTCTGTGCCAGCAGCGATCTGGAGAGAACCATCAATATCGGCCGCTAAAAAAGAAACTGCGTTGGCAGGATTGGCCAGAGAAAAATCGCCGGTGCCAATAACCAGCAATTCATTGGTTGATATCGTACCGTTTATTTGATTGACGCCATCAGGCGACTGGAGCAGCAGTTGGTCGGCGACATCGACATTGCCATTGATCGTAATTTGACCCGAAGCCGTTTGCCCAAGAACGATCGCGGCTTGGTTGGCTTGAATCCCGGCGACAATCAATCCGTTGATATCTGCGATCTCAACCTGATCGGCATTAATGACATCGACGACATTGAAATCATTGTCGTTGATTCCGTCGCCATCGCAGTCTCCGCCAGAGAGGCAAACATCGCCATCGTTGGCGTCTACGGTAAGCGTGCCGCTGACGCCGATGGATGCTGATTGGGAAATGCTGGCGTTATTAAGTTCAACATTCACGTTGCCCGCGACTTGCAGTCCACAAACTTCGATGTTGCCCAAGCAAGAGACTAGAACGAGAGATCCAACGTTCAGGTCACTGCTGGAGCCAATTAAAACATCACCCGTGATATCCGCCGCTATGTTTTGGATCATGTTTGACAACGACGCGACCTCAAAGTTCCCTGTACCCGTCAGAAGCAATTGGCCAACGTTGATCGTGTTTCCATTTGAGACCACGCCGTCAGACGCTTGGAGTAACAGACTGTTGGCCGTCACGTTGGAATTGAGAACGATACGGTCACCGATGAAACGGAAATTGTTTCCTGCGGTGATTCCGTCAATTAGGATATCATCACCTTCCACGAAATCAACGTCGCCCGAGGTGTCAAAACTCACCCCGCCGACGACGAGGTTATCGTTTATGCCGTCAGCATCAGAATCTCCGCCAGCAAGGCAAATGTCGCCTCCCTGTTGAGTTGCAAAGAATGCATTGCCGCCGACCAATAATGCTGCGTCGGCGTCTTGCGTGATGTCGCCATCATCGGAGAAGATTTCCAAATTCCCTGTCACGTTGATTCCGCAAAAAATCGTTCCGTTACAGTTTAGGCTGCTGATGTGGGTGCCGTTGATCACGTCAAGGGATAGATCGCCATCGATGTCCGAGGAAATATTTGTGATATCGTTGAGCGCGCTGTCGGCATCGAAATCACCTTGCCCGGTCATCAGCAAGTTATTGACGACCATCGATGAAGAGCCGACCTGAGTCAATCCTTGAGTGCTTTGAAACCAAATCTCATCGGCGGCAATGGTTCCCGTGAGGTCGATTCCCGCCGCACGGACATCAATCTGGTCTCCCGCGTTGGCGTTGAAAATTTCGATGCGATCAATGTCCGCCAGCGACGCGGTCGTTGTCGCGTCGAAACTGATCGTGTCGAAATCATTGTCGTTATTAGTCAACTCAATGTCGAAGGCTGTCAAATTGAGCGTGGGTGCGACCAACGTTGTCAATGCGCTTTGTCCGATGCTCCCTGAAGTGACAATGGTTGTGGAATTCAATTGACTTAAGTCAACGTTGCCAAAATTCACATCAAGATCGATTCCTAGATTATCGCGTACTGATACTTCATTAAGGAAACTTGCGTTGGCGGTAAGAATGCTTGTTCCGTTGCCACTTACTAACGCACTATCGACGCCCGCCCAAGTGCCTTCGTCGAGTTCGAACTGATAGAAGTTGGGGATGCTTTGGATTGACAGATTTTCGTCGTTCGTTTCGGAAAAGTTGTCTAAGTCCAGCATCCCGCCGAGAAGCGTGAAATTTGCGTTTAGCACGCGGCGTGGCTCAAGCGAAAGGTAGTCGATATCGACTTGCGTTGCCTCTAATATTGACTCTGGCGAGCTGGAATTCGTCCGCTGGGTCAGCCGGCGTGCTAGATTTTTCCAGAATTGTGCCACGCGATTCTATGCCTATGAGTTGGATTGAAACAAATTTGGACGCCTCAGAAAATTTTCGGAATCCCCAACTTCCAACGAAGAACGGTCTACCGATGCAATCATTTTTAACGCTTCGAACAACGGCTGTTGTCTAATGGTTGGACTGAGGTAATGTTTGAGGGTGACGAGGGTTAAAAGGTCTGTCCGATGGCTGGGCCATAGTTATCTTAACAATGAGCGTCCTCTTTTTATCAAAGTTTCGATGCTTTCCAGGATGGTCCGGCGGCATAACCTGCAATTCATCGGGGAATGTGACCGTTTTTCACTGCGTTGCCGACCGAAAAGAGCAGAGCGATAGCGCGGACACTATTTAGATAACGACCAACGGTATTACGGCATTGAGAAATTCTCCTCGAGCGAACGCCAGTCTTAGAATTGTCATAACCAGTTGTTTAACTGCGTTCTTGATGGTTTCAGCACACACACAGGTCGTGGCGCAAGAATTGAGAAACCCAATCTTTGGCGTTGAAGATCCGGTGGTTGGAAGCACGCAAAACGCGGAACTCGAACTCAATGTCGACATCGCGTTGGAGAAAATTGGCTCGGCCGATCCACAACCGGCCGACGATAAGTGGGCGCTCACCGACGAGGATCGGATGACCGATGAAGAGATGGACGAAGAACTTTTTGGTAACGGCACGACCGGAAATAAGAATTCGGCGGCGGACGAGCGTGCAGAAGATCCGGTCGACGACGATAAACCTCCTGCCGAAATTGACGACAGTTCTTCGCCCAAGAAGGCTGAGCGTGTCGCTCCGAAGCAGACGATCGAAAGCTATTTAAAAAGCATCAATACGCTGACGGTCCAGACATACAGTCCTCCGCCTGAGAGTTCCAACGGAATTGATAGGCCAAAAAGAATAGTGCCACCCCCCGCGCTGTCGTACGCCGGTTCTCCGATGGTCGCGGATCTGCGCTTTCAAATTCCGGACATCTATCACCAGCCGTTATATTTCGAAGATGAAAGTCTCGAACGGGAGGGTGTCCATCTGTATCGACTCCAGCCATTTGAATCAGCGCGCAGGTTTGTTTCGGATGGCTTTTCGTTGCCACGCAATCTTCGCCAACAGCCGCCAAGGTCATGCGTTCATCGTGAAAATTATCGGTACAGCCAGCCGTCGTTACTACCTGCCCTACCTGCGATACGTTAATTGGACAGCGTCACATTGGTGAGCGCCTTGCCGCTCACCGTTTCGTTACCACATTAATAACGAGTGTTTTGATTCAAATGTGGCGCCATCCATTTAAAAGTCGAAGCGAAAAGACTCTGTAAGAATCCGTTTGGTGATCTCCCAAACGGTCTGCTGGTCGATCATGACTTTCGCTTTGCCACCGGCTCCGTGAAATCCGATCGTCAGGGGCTGGTCGAGCAGAAGCTCGACTCGGAACTGTCGTTGCCCCGTAAGCGCTTCTTCGGTTGCGTTGGAGAAGACTTTTGCTATCTTCGCACGATAAGTTTTATCGCGCTGCAACGAAGTACGAAGCGTCACTTCTTCTCCACCTGAGACAAGATCCCTTTTCTGTTCATCGATAAACAGAACGACCTTCCAGTCATTTGGTTTACCGATCCGACAGACCGTTTCGCCTTGCTCGATAGAGCAACCACGATTCATCGCATGGATGGCCGAACCACTCCAAGCAACCATTTTCATTGGGTCCACCTTTGCCATCGGTGGTTTGAAGGACTCAACCAAAACGCCTGACGTCGGCGCAATAACCTCAAGCTCTTTCTGGCGTTGATCCAGCATGTCCAATTGATTGGTCCATTGCCTCCATTGCGCTTGGGCCGATGGAAGCGCGATGCGGCTGTCAGGATCCTGTCCCGAACGCGATTTCAAATTCTCGATTTTTTTCGTGGCCAGTTGGATCTTGTTCTTTAAACGAGTTCTCTCTAGCTCAGAATCGAAATTGACTAACTTAGCAACCACGGCACCTTTTTCGACGAAGGCGCCTTGGTTGAGGGCCCAATCAAGTGTGCCATCGGATTTCGCTGTGCAAAACGCGAGCTGATTAAATTCAATGTGCGCCGACGCGCTGATGTAGTGCGGGACTCTGATGCTGGAAACAAAGTATGCGATCGAGCCCATCACCAACACCGCCGTAAGAATTCCTGCCCAGTTCCGTCGGCCTTGATTGTTCTTGCGTTTGATCATTGGAATAAAGGTCAGTAAAAAACTTGTCAATAAACAGGTTGCATAAACGACCCCGGCGGTCGCTGCGATACTTTGTAGCCCAAGGGTCTTCAGCAGCGCGTAGAATACCAGAAAGATGATCGAGAGTATGAAGATCCGATAGATCACCGAAGCAATATGGTAGCAAATTAGAAATGCGGAATTCGTTGATTTGTTTTGACTGCCGACGCTTTGCTTGGTGAAGAAAAATGCTTTTGAAAACCAATCCCACGTCTTGCTTCTTGCCTGTTGACCAAGGTTGGGAACGTTGACTAAATCGGACAAAATAAAGTATCCGTCGTAACGCATCAGCGGATTGCCGTTGACCAACAGAGTGCTTACCGAGCAGACGATCACTAGATTAAGAAAGAGAGACCGTAAGAATTCTGTGTCTGCGAAATGCCAAAGAACCAACGATGTCGCCGCGATGATCAGTTCGACATAGATGCCAGCGGCTGAAATTGCCATCCGCTTCCATTTGCTGGGCAACATCCATGCGTCGGTTACATTGCAATAGAGGCACGGTGAAAAAACCAAGAACATCAAGCCGATTTCATTGCATCGTGCTCCCATTTTTCGACAACAGACGGCGTGGGCCAGTTCGTGGACGATTTTGACGCCCGAAATGCAAACCAAAAGCAAGGCAACATCATCGAAGCCGACGTCTGCCAGCGCTGGCAACGCCCAAACGATTTCGTCAAGCAACGATAGGCTGAACAACGCAGAAAACAAAATCCAACTGATGGCCAAGAGCACCGCCCACATCGAAAAGATCCAACCGAACAGGGATTCGGCAAGCGCGATGATCGAATTGGCGTTAAGTCCTCCAAGGCGAATCGACATTAGCGAAAGCGGTAGCTTGTAGAGCTTAAATTTGTTTCGTTGACTCTGGCGTTGCTGTAGTTTTTCGCCAGACAACGATTCGTTCAGCAACCCGTCTCGACTTAATCGCATACAAAAATTGAGTAGTTGTTGCTCGGAAATTTCAGCGCCGGCAAACGCTTTGCTGAACGCCTGTTGCGTTTCTTTCAAACTGGCTGCACCGTCGAACCTTTCAAACAGCCAATGTTGAATGTGGTCCAAGAAAAAATAATTCAGCTGGATCGGGTCTTTGACAATCCACTGGCCTTGAGAAGTCACGTCACCCTTGTTCCGGCAGACAACTTCCAAATCTCTGCGGCGTGAAGGGCGAATCATTTGTAAGTGAACAATGTCTGACATGGTCCTTGGTCAGTTGGATTGCGAAACGATAACTTCAGCCCGCAGCCCCGGACGCAGCGCGCGATCCCGATTGTCGATTTCAACCCAGACTCTAATCTTGCGGTCGACAGGATTGGCTTCTAAGGAAACGAAGGTCACTTCTCCTTGCCTTTGGATGTCGGGGCGATTGGGCACTTGGATGATAACTTCCGCTGATTGGCCGGTTTGGATTTGAATCGCTTGTTCCACACTGACCCAACCTTCAACGCGCAGACGATCGATGCGAACGATTCGGAAGGCGGATTGACCTGTTTCGATCCATTGACCAGCGCGTGTTTTGACAATGGCGACTTGCCCCTCGATTGGGCTGAGTATTTTATGCTTGCTCAACTCGAATTTGGATTCTTTCAAATCGACTTCGCGCAGTCGCTCGTTGAGTTTGGCGACTTCAAATTCAATCAGCGATTTCTCCACTTCCAGTTCGGCCTTGGACACGACTAAGCGGAGATGATCGAGTTCAGTATCCGAGACCGCCAATTCGACAGAACGATTGGCACCTTCGCTTCGTGCCAGTTCTGCCCGGGTTACTTCAAGCGATTTGCTGGCGTATTTTACCAGCGTTTCATCTTTGCTGACCTGATTGGCGATCGCGTACTCGTATCGGGCGCGGTCATATTTTAAACGAGAGCCATCGTCCAGAATTTTCCCCAGCAGATCGCCTTGCTTTACCGCTTGGCCTTCGCGCACTTGGAGTGATTCCAGGACACCGCTACGTTGGGCAGGCGTGTCGACCGCTTCGAGCACTTGCGTGACGGCCGATTCGAGTCGAATTTCTTGGGAGTGCAGCGTTGGACCGGTCCAGGCGTAGAATCCTAT
>ENA-ORXT01002431-ORXT01002431.1-marine-metagenome-genome-assembly--contig:-NODE-2431-length-22437-cov-6.657737_pt1 | contig 22437 bp, 19 predicted proteins | sample MGYA00237868_ERZ511482 | MGnify/ENA metagenome assembly ERZ511482
GAGCGAAAGACGAGATTCGAACTCGCGACCCCGACCTTGGCAAGGTCGTGCTCTACCAGCTGAGCTACTTTCGCTTATTGCTTCCTTACGGGCTGCAAATATAAAATTAGATCTGTTCTTTCAAAAATAATGTGGCCTAGTTTTGTACAAAATATTTATAATGGTAACTTTATACTAAAGCAGCGGATAAACGACATTTACGTTTTAATGCTGTATAGACAATCCTAAGGCTATTATTACTATAATTATTCAACTTAATTATTGCTTTAATCAAGTAGCTGAATTCCAATTTTACAATTTATTAATTAAATCAGGATAATGAGCAGAATTTTACCTGTATTCTTATTTATGCTATGTACGTTGTGTTTGAAAGGGCAAGATCTACACTATTCTATGTTCTTTAATTCACCGCTAAACCTCAGCCCAGGGCTGACTGGAGTATATAATGGTGATCAACGGTATCATGCCAACTATAGACAACAATGGTATCAATGGCCTGTTGGCTTTCAATCTTTCGATATTGGAGCAGATTATAAATTTAGATCTGAAGACAAAGACAACTTCTTTGGTTTGGGTGCATTAATAAATTATGATGTGGCCGGAGATTTGGATGTCAAATACACCGGTTTTGATGTTTTTGGCTCTTATTCGATCAAATTAGGCTCTGGATTCCTCACCCCTGGCGTCAATATAGGGATGGGCTTTAGAGGTTTCGATAGTAGCAACGCTTTGTTAGGTGAATTTTGGAACGGGACAGTAGCAACCCCAGGCCCTGCAAATGATCCACTTTATTTAGGAAACAATACCGATAATATAACCTTTGTTGATCTCAACGCCGGTTTGAATTATAGATTCCAAAAGTCATTTAGGAAACATCTTGACCTTGGATTGAGCTTAGGCAATATTCTTGGCGCTAGCCAGGTGTTCAACGCAAGCGCAAACTATGAAGCTGATCAATTTAGAAAATTAAATGCCTACGGAATGGCTAATTGGGAACTTGGGTCAAAATTCGACTTACTCCTCAATGCTCTTGGTTCATTCCAAGGACCTTATCAAGAAATTGTATTAAATGCTCAAGGAAAAATTTACCTAAGTGATGAATATACAACCGCTTTATATCTAGGAGCTGGTATCCGTCTCGATGACGCATGGTATCCAATGATCGCCATACAGTACAATAAATTCTATGCTGCATTCTCCTACGATATTGACATAAAAGATGTGAATAAAGGTGGTGGGCCGGAATTTGCAGTTAGATATATTATTGCATCTCCTCCAATTGCTGGAAGAAGACCTTGTCCAATTTATTAATACGGGTAATTTTAAATTGAAGAAAATGACTAACAAAATAAATCTGCTGATCATCTTTTTGATGCTTAGCGCAAATATAGTTTCTGCTCAATACTCATTCAAAGAGTATGTTGAAGCAGGTGATTTGGCAATGACCGAATCAAATTTTTACGCTGCTTTAAAACATTACTCAAAGGCAATTGAAATAAAGGACAATGATCCCAACCTTTGGTATAAATATGGAAAAGCAGCATACGAACAAAATTCTTACAACAGAGCAGAAAATGCTTTTAGCTATTATCTAGATAACTTTGATGCAGATAATCAAAGCAATGCTTTATACTATTTGGCAAGCACACAACAGCTAAAAGGAAAGTATGATGATGCAATTGCCAACTATAATCTATTTCTATCAGAATATGGAGATAGTAGTGATGATGTTGATCTTGTGCAAGCAGTAGAAACCGGCTTGTCTTCAGCAGAATGGGCCAAGGTCCAACCTACAGAAGCATCTGGTATTAAAGTTAATAAATTGGGGTCAGATGTAAACACCCCATACAGCGAACAAGGTGCTTATCTTTTGGAGGATAAACTTTATTTCGCATCCATGAGATATCCGTACGGATCAAGAAAAAATAAAACCTTGATCTCGAAAATCTTGGTCAATGAAAATGGTAGCAGTATGCCTATTACAGATTTGACTCAAGAAATGGAAGACGGAAGTATGAATTCAAATCCTACTTTCAGTCCCGATGGTTCACTCATGTTTTATACAGTCTGCCAGTACGGAATGCAAGAAAAACTTCTATGTCAAATACATTATGCAGTTAAAAATAGTGAAGGGAATTATGGAAATGCCAAAGCCCTTTCTTCAAATATAAACATGACAGGATACACTGCAACACAACCAAGTGTAAGAGTGGACGATAATTTGATGTTTTTATACTTTGTTTCTGATAGACCAGGTGGAGATGGTGGCCTTGATATTTGGATGTCAAGCTTTAATAAAAATATGATATTCTCAACTCCAGTCAATGCAGGTATCAACTCCAAGACTGACGATATAACACCGTTTTATCATCAATCTACACAGACACTTTACTTTGCTTCTAATGGTAGAGATGGATATGGTGGATTTGATCTATTTAAAAATAGAGGAGAGGCAATTAGCAACCTAGGTGCAGGATATAATACCTCATACAATGATATTTATTTCCACCTAAATGAAGCTGGTACAAAAGGCTTTGTTTCATCAAATCGTCTGGGATCAAACTTTACAGATGAAACTTATGAAACTTGCTGTTATGATATTTACGGAATTGATATAGAGAAAAATACAATTGATCTACTTGCCTTAGTTTTTGACGGAGTAACAAAGGAACCTCTTAACAATTCAAGAATGGTTTTGAAAAACTTAAAGACAGGAGAAGTCATTTACGACAGTGAAAATCCAAATAGTAATGATCATATTATCCCTATTTCTTGTGAAGATGAATACGAGATGACTGTCTACAGAGAAGGCTATGATACGGTTACAAAAAACATAGGACCCAATACTGCTGAATGTGGTAAAGTGTCGATTGAAGAAAAAATATACATGCAGCCTTCCAAAAAGGCTATTATGTTAACTGTAAATACCTTTGACAAAACTACTAATAGACCTCTTGATTTTACTGCCGTAAAATTGATCTGTACTTCTACAGGAAAAGAGGCCTCTAAAAGCACAGGAGGAACAAACATGGTAAAATTTGGCCTTGATTCAGAGTGTCCAAACTATAAGATAGTGGGCACCAAGCAAGGTTACGAATCTGATATGTTGGACTTATCAACTGCGGGTCTATCAGGTGAGATTGTCAAACAACTTTACTTAACTGAACAAAAGATTGCAACATTAGAAGGAATGATTCCTTTGAAGCTTTACTTTGATAATGATAAGCCTAATCGAAATCCTACTGGTAATACAAGTAACTTCTGGTATTCTGAAACATTTGATAAGTATTATCCTAGAAAGCAAGTTTTTATGGAAAAATATGCAGCCATAAAAGGTCAAGCTGGAAGAGAAGAAGTAGAGCAATTTTTTGACGGAGAAGTAAAGCGTGGAAATGATCAATTGCAAATGATGCTTACTACCTTATTGGAAGTGATGCGCTCAGGGCAAAAGGTCAATTTATATCTACGAGGTTTTGCTAGTCCATTGGCAGATGATGAATACAATCTCAATCTTGGTCAGCGTCGTGTCGACACTGTAAGAAATGCTTTGAAGAAGTGGGATGGAGGTATCCTTGTTCAATTCATCAACTCAGGCCAATTAATTATTACTGAGCGGTCATTTGGTGAAACATCTGCACCTAAAGATATTTCGGATAAGCAATCAGATGCATTGAATTCGATTTATAGCCCAAGAGCTTCCAGAGAAAGAAGAGTAGAGATTGATGAAATTAAATTTGAAAATTAAGAGAAAAATCATGAAAATGAATTTTAGAATCTATAAATATTTAGGCGCGATCTTACTTGCTTTGTTTTGCTCAGCAACTTTGCTAGCTAGTCACGTTGTCGGTGGAAACATACATTATCGATGCCTTGGTAATGATACCTATGAAATCACAGTTGATTTTGAACTTGATTGTGGTGCTGGTGATGGTGAAGCAATCTTACAAGATAGTTTTGCTACAATCAAAGTCTTTGATACCAATAATAACTGGTTGACGGATTTAGGTACGAACGGTGAATGGACAGTTCCAGTACAAGATGTTATTCAGATCGGAGATCCAAATATTGCATGTAGGGTTTTAGCAGATGAGGTTTGTGTACAAAGACAAAGATATGTGGCTATAGTGACCTTGCCTTTTAATCCAGACGGTTATATACTTTCATATAGAAGATGTTGTAGAAATAATACTTTATTAAATGTTGTTGACCCTCTAAATACAGGAGGAACATATTGGATAGAACTTACTCCAGATGCACAAATGCTTTGCAACAATGCAGCTACATTCAAAAACGATCCAGATGTATATCTATGTTCAAATGAGGATTTAGAATTTGACGCTTCAGCGATTGATATCGATGGTGATTCATTGGTTTACAAATTATGTGTTCCTACAGAAGGAGGTACTGATCCTGATCCACTATCTAACGCAGTATATTTTCCTCCTTTTCAGGATATAACGTTTACTAGTGGGTTTGACCTCAATAATTTTTTAGGGGTTGGTACTCCACTGGCTATTGATCCATCAACTGGATTGTTAACAGCAAATGCCGGTATGATAGGGCAGTTTATTGTAGGTATCTGTGTTGAAGAATATAGAGACGGTGTAAAGATATCTGAAACAAGACGTGACTTTGAATATAATGTAAGAGCCTGTACTGATCCACCTACTGCCGACTTTACAGTAGACCCTAATCCTAATTGTGAAGGTCTAACTCTAAACTTTACCAACATGAGTACCTCTACTCAAGGTAACCCATTAGAATATGAATGGTTTTTCGATTTCCCAAATCTAAGTTCAACAACAGAAGAAGTTGATCCTAGTTTTACTTTTCCTGCGTCTGGGTTATACGATGTTGTCTTAGTAACTTTTGATGGAGTATGTCAAGATACTGCATTCGCTACAGTTGGTGTTTCAGAAGCTAACGACCCAACAGTTGATTTTGATCTCGCTACAGTTACTGGTTGCGAAGGAGACGAAATTCAATTTACATTAGAAAACTTAACATCCTCAGGAGTTGGAATTGATTATTTTGCATGGTCAGTGACAACCAACCAAGGAACAACAATGTATGACACTCAAGTTCCACCTCCGATTTCGGTAACTGGAAATCAAACCATAACTGTAAAGTTAGAAGCAGGTAATATTGTAGGTTGTACAGATGAATTAATCCAGGAGTTTGACATAATAGGTGGCAGTGGCCCAGAGCTTGGTCAGTTTTTGACTAATTATTTTACAAATGCATGTGCAGCCACGCCTGTGATTTTAAATCCTGGAGGTGACCCAAGTTGGACTTATATGTGGTCAGCCAATCCTCCTAATAATTTCAATGCCACAGATCCAAGCCCAAGTGTCGTTGTAACTGAGGCTACAGTTTTTACAGTGACTGTCACAGATCAACAAGGGTGTACGGCGGTAGGAATGGTAACAGTAGATCCTGGAGCTGGTCCTCCATTAGACCCCCAAATAAATAATTTTGACGCAATACAATGTACTCAACAGGCATTGCTACTAAATCCAAATCCGAATACATCATATACTTATATGTGGGTATCCTCAGATCCATCGATTCCTTTCAATCCTAATATTCCTAGTCCGACAGTTCTCGTTTCGCAACCTACTTCATTTACTGTTACAGTGACAGATGTTGGTGGATGTACTTCCGTCGGTCAGGTAAACGTCTCTGTGCAATCAGGACCACCGATTGATATAGTTAATTCTTTGGTGCAGTGTGAAGGTGATTCCGTATCGCTGAATCCAAATTTTAATAATTCGTATGAATTTATGTGGGTAAGTGATCCTCCAGGAGTCTTAATAGATCCTACAGATCCAAATCCAACTGTTTCCGTTGATGAGTTGACAATGTTTAATTTGACGATTACAGATCCCAATAATCCAGAATGTCCATCAAGCACTTTCGTAAATGTCTTATTTGCACCAGATCCAGAGCTTTCTGTTATTCCTGAATCAAGCGTAATCTTGTGCCAAGGAGAATCTCAAATTTTTGATGTAAGTACAGATGGAAATTCATTAGTCTGGATTAATATGGATGGCGATACCATAAGTACAGATGAAGACCTAGAGTTTACTTCTGATGATTATGGTACTTATACCATAATTTCAAGTACCTTGTTTGGTTGTGAAAGCTCAACACAAATTCAAATTCTTGAACCAGATTTGGAGCCAATACAAGTTTCAAGTTTTACTGGTTCAGATGTATTTTGTGAAGGAGACGAAGTAACTTTAATTGCAACTACAGATTCATTGAATGTAAACGATTTTCAATGGCTCGACTCAAATGGAAATGTTATAGGGACCACAGACACTTTGGTTGTATTCCCAAATAGTGATAATACCTACTTTGCAGAAGGAACGACAGATGATGGCTGTCTAATCAGCGGAGAATTTTCTGTTTTTCAGAGTATTGTCGAGGCAGCAATAACTGGTCCTACTGCAATATGTCCAGGGGATGAAGCAACTTTAGAATCTACCGTTTTACAAGGTGAAGGTATTAGCTATATCTGGGAGCCTCAAGATGCTATTGTTGGAGATAATACTGGGTCTTCAGTTAATATAATGCCGAGCCAGTCTAATACTGTTTATTCATTGACTACAATCAACAGTGATGGTTGTAGTTCCACAAGCTTATACACAGTATCACTTTTATTTGGTCCAATATTTAGCATAGAAGCAGATCCTGCAGAAATTTTCTTCGGTCAGTCAACTCAATTGTCTATTGACCCAGATCAACCTGGCTATACTTTCGAGTGGAGCCCAGCTGAAGATTTCGATGATCCCTTTAGTCCTAATCCAATAGTCACTCCTTCTTCTGCAGGTGATAATGTTTATGAAGTTACAGTCACTTCCCCTGAAGGATGTGAAGAAACAATAATTTATACCTTGACAGTAAGAGAAGTATTGTGCCGAGTTGAAAATTTCTACGTTCCAAATATGTTTACACCAAATGGTGATGGACACAATGATATTTTCGAAGTGCATACCAATGCGATTGATGAATTTAGATTATTAGTTTTTGATAGATGGGGGGAAATGATTTTTGATTCCGAACTATCCAGTTTAAATGGATGGGATGGTTCCTTAGATGGTTTGGATTTGCCTCCTGATGTCTATGGATATTGTGTGCAAGTCAGTTGTGAAGAAGGGGAGGAATTTGTAAAAACTGGAAATGTCACATTGGTGAAATAATTACAAAAAATAGATAAAAAAGGGCATCAAGCATTAGTTTGATGCCCTTTTACTTTAATATTAAGCAAAACACTTATATCAAGTAATATTTTTGTACATTCATAGATATTCTTTCCTATCTGTTTACATTGAATGACAAAGATTTTAAAATTATTAATCTTTATTTGCCTAATTATACTTTTCCTTAAGTGTAATAATTCAAACTCTATTCTACAAGAAAATCCTGAAAATTTAGAGTCAATTCTACCAACTATAGAACTAGCAAATACCTTTGATACCTTGCCAGATCAATTAGGTCATGGATACGATTTTGAAGGCAATGGAAAAGATGATCAGCTTGAACTTCAAGAGTCTTTTTCTAATTCCATATTAGACTCTTTTCCGCTTCCGCAAATGGATGAAAGTTTTAAAGAAGGACTTAAAAATCAATTGCGAATATTGAGGCATGCAAAAGTAAATGGCGTAAGTTTTGATGACCATAAAGTTGTAACAAAAGATCTGTCGATGGTCATCAATCATCTTCTTGAGCAAGAAAATGGAACTCCAATTTCACTCGATGATTTTACAGCATATCAACTTGAAGGAGAAGACCGAAAAGGTAATGTCCATTTTACCGGTTACTTCACACCCATATTAAAAGTTAGAAAAGAAAAGGATTCAATATTCCAACATCCGATTTATCGTTACCCAATTGAGTGGAAGGGTAAACTACCTAGTAGAAAAGAAATTGTTGAAGATGAGGTTTTAAAAGGCCGTAATCTAGAGATTGCTTATGCAAAGGATCTCTTTAGTATCTATACAATGCAAGTGCAAGGTTCTGGAATTGTCGAATTTGAAAATGGCGAACAAAAATTATTGGCATTTGCTGGAGGAAACCAACATCCCTATACAAGTATTGGAAGACACATGATAGAGGAAGGATACATGTCCACCCGTAGTGTATCTCTTGAAAGAATTAAAAAATATTTTGAAGATTTCCCTCACTATATAAATGAGGTATTAAATGTCAATCAGTCCTATGTTTTCTTCTCACCCCAAGATTCAAAACCTATTGGTGCAGGCAATTATCCGTTAACACCATATTATTCTATTGCAGTAGATCGACAACACATTCCTTTAGGCTCTGTTCTGTTGGCTAATATTCCGATCCTTGATACAAACAATGAGATCAGTCATCACGAATGGCGTCTTGTTTTAGCGCAAGATGTTGGAGCGGCTATCAAAGGTCCTGGCCATGTCGACCTATATATGGGAGTCGGAATTGAGGCAAGAAGACAAGCCAGTTTTCTACACCACTACGGACAACTATATATTATACTTCCTGAGACTAAAGACAAAAGTCTAGCGATTAAGGAATAGAGTTGAAGCACTTAGTTCATCGTACTTAATATGTACTATTTGTGAAAATCCTTGTTCTCCATTTCATTTGTAACATCCATAATACACAATACTAAAATCAAACTTTCTGGTATTGTAGCTTTACGAAAATTTAAATATCAAAACGAATTTCTATTGATTCCAAATCAGCGACTTTTATCTTAGGAATAAGAAGGCCTTCATTGCTTCCTGTTTACATGCCCTATAAAAGCTACACCAAAATTACCCTAAAAAACAAACTGTTCCTAGGTTTGTAATTTCTTTGCATCAGACAAATTAAAAATATTCACAGCTCTTTACAATCTTATTTACAAGCTTTTAACATCTCGTTTATTTCGAAAAAATCTTTAGTCTTCAGTCTTTCTACTTTCATCCAAGCTCTTGGTTCATTCGTAGAAAGCGAAAAGATTATTTTTTTTGCGTGTAACATTGATTGGACTCTATTCGTACTATAGGTGTAATTGATCTGGCCAGACAAATACATAAAACAATAAGAAACTTACCACATTCATTTTTCGTAAATAAAAAATAATAATCATGAAAATTCTTAAAATATTTGTTCTGCCATTATTCCTTATAGCTTTCGCAAACGTTTCAATTTTTGCAAATTCGCCAACAAAAAAATCTAATGATCTAAGGAAAGAAATTATTCAACTTGTGGATCAGATCGATCTTTCAGATATGAAGGCCAATTCTGAATCGGTTACAGTTGAATTCATCATAAATGTAAAGAAAGAGATTGTAGTTTTAAACATCGAAGATTCTACACTCTCTGCCAAAATCTTAAAATTGATTGATAGGAAAGGCATTGAAACGGAGGGTGTAGCAATCAATAAAGTGTTCGTGCTTCCAATGGTGTTTAATAGAAAGTAAGCACATTCTTCACTTAAAAGCAGATAAGCCAGACCTTAGTGTCTGGCTTTTTTTTATGCCAAAAGAGGTCATTGCAACAAAAAATGTAAGATATTTGTGCTTTAACAGAAATTCCTCATGAGTAAAAAGGGTAGAGTATTGGTGGCAATGAGTGGCGGTATCGATAGTACAGTCACTGCGATGATGTTGCATGAAGAAGGTTATGAAGTGGTAGGGATTACCATGAAGACCTGGGACTATGCCTCCTCTGGATCTTCAGGAAAGGAAACAGGTTGTTGTAGCTTGGATTCTATCAACGATGCTAGACAAATTGCGGTAGATATGGGATTCTCTCATTTTATCGTAGATATAAGAAACGAATTTGGAGATTATGTAATCGATAATTTTGTTGAAGAATATGTTGCAGGAAGAACACCCAATCCTTGCATCCTTTGCAATACCCATATCAAATGGTCCGCCTTGCTGAAAAGAGCTGACGCAATGAGTTGTGAATTCATAGCAACCGGACATTATGCAAAAGTAAAGAATGAAGGTGGTAGATATTTCGTATCAAAAGGGCTAGATCCACGAAAAGATCAATCCTATGTTCTTTGGGGCTTGAGTCAAGAATGCCTAGCAAGGACTATGTTTCCGCTTGCCAATTATACAAAAGAGGAGATTAAGCAAATGGCAGTCGATTATGGCTATGCACAACTAGCTCTAAAGCCAGAAAGCTACGAAATTTGCTTTGTACCTGACAATGACTACCGAGGCTTTCTAAAAAGAAGATTACCAGGATTAGAGAAGAAAGTCGACGGAGGGAAGTTTTTGGATACAGCCGGGGCTGAAATAGGTACCCATATAGGATATCCCTTTTTTACGATTGGACAAAGAAAAGGGCTTGGGAAAGCTTTTGGCAAACCGGTTTACGTTACACACATAGATCCTGTATTAAACACAGTTACCTTAGGTGACGAAAAGGATCTGCTAAAAAATGGTGTTCTGGTCCGACAAATCAACACCATGAAATACAATTCAATACCGAATACACAGGAAGTTGTGACGATGGTTCGTTATAATGATCGTGGTACCCTTGGAGAGACTGAAATCAGAGGCGATGATGTGTATGTACACTTCGCTGCCAATGTAAGAGGCATAGCTCCTGGACAATCTGCCGTATTCTATGAAGGTGCAGACGTTTTAGGAGGAGGAATAATCTCCCAAGGATACAATAATTAGGAAATTTTTCGTTTATTTTACATTAAAATTAAATGTAATGTCTAAAAACCTGCTATTCAGCGTTTTAGTACTATTTTCTCTGGTATTGATAACTGCTTGTGAACCAGAATTTATTCCAGCTTCAACTGCCGAAGCAGAAATGGACTTTGTACCTATAGATTCTTTAACTACTTGGGAATATCGTATGGATTCAATCATATTCGATAATGAAGGATTGACAATTGATACTTTTGTTTCCTACCGACAAGAACATCTTGCTGGTGAATTTATGGATTCAGAGGGCAAAATTGTACATAGATTGATCATTTCCAAGAAAGTAGACTGGAATGACATCTACAAGGAAACTGATCTATGGACAGCTCAAATAAATGAAAATGGATTCCAACGAAAAGAAGAAAATCTCAATTTTGTCAAATTAATCTTCCCAGTGGTCTTAGGGGAAACTTGGGACGGTAACCAATTTCCAGATACAACGAAGGTTTATATTGCTGGTGAAGAATTGGAAATGTATACAAATTGGAAATATGCATATGACTCTCGTATAGATAGTTTCAGTGTAAGAGGTGAGTTATTCAATGATGTCCTGAGGGTCTTTCAAGCAGATAATACAAACGCAATCAATAGAAGATATTCTGTAGAATACTATGCAAAAGGTGTTGGGCTGATTCAGAGAAATATGGAAATTCTACATACACAATGTACAGAGCCAGGATGTGAAAATATTCCATGGCAACAAAAGGCTGAAAAAGGTTTTGTTTTGAAACAAGAATTGATCAACTACTATTGATAGATTTAATACCCATAGCGCATGTCGGAAGTACTCAAGGTAAATTAGGAGCCTTAAAGGTATATCCAAAAGATCAATTTGAAAGTGATCTGCAGAATGCTGAATTTGTTTTCTTCACTATCAACGGCAGTAAGGTACCTTTTGAAGTAAATAAAATTAATACAAACAATGAGCCTTGGTTGCTATATCTTAAGGATTTTGCCAAACCCGAATTGTCAAGTAAATTAAGTAATTCAGATTTGTATCTGGAACGTTCACTTCTTAGTGCAGAGCCTGTAGTAGTAGAACATCCAATGGAAGGCTTTGAGCTATTTTCCGTTGAATCAAAAAGCTTTGGAAAAGTTATTAAAACAGAGGAACATCCTCAACAAATTTTATTAGTAGTAGATGGACCAAATGGTATTTATAGAATCCCTTTCCATCCAGACTTAATTGAAAATTTAGATACTGAAACCAAAGTAATAGTGTATACCTATAGCTCGGAAAATCTAGAGATGCTTACTTAAGATAAGACAACATTAGTGCATCCGGTCTCCTCGTACTTCCAATCGTTCCATGATTCCTTTCTCATAGTCTAGGTACTCTTGCCATCTTTTTTGCACTTTCTCCTTTCCGCCATACTCTTCAGCCAAGTTTAGAAACATTCTATAATGTCCAGCTTCGGAAACCATAAAAGTATGATAGAATTTCCTTAAGTGCTCGTCTTCAAGGTTTAAAGAAAGTATGCGGAAGCGCTCACAGGATCTGGCTTCTATTAAAGCGAAGGTCAATAATTTTTCGATGAACAAATTGTCTCTGTGTCCACCTTTTTGCTGAAACTTTCTCAGCTCATTGACATATTCATCCTTTCGCTGTCTTCCAAGTTTGAGTCCTCTTCTTTTTAGTTCATCTAGAACCATTTTAAAGTGGCCCCATTCTTCTGCAACAACGGGAACAACTTCGTCAACCATTTTTTCCTTTTCGGGAAACATTTGGATTAAGGAGATGCCGGAGGTAGCGGCTTTTTGCTCACAATAAGCATGGTCCGTTAATATTTCTTCTAGCGTCTTCTCTGCTAGATTTGCCCATCTTGGATCGGTATTTAATTTGAGTCCTAACATTTAATCTTCTAAGCAGCTTAATTGATTGATGAAAAAATCTGGATTGAATACTTCATATTCTTCATATCCCTTACTCCAAATGACTCCGATTTTATCAATGTATGATTTGTTTAATAACTTCATCTCTTCTTTATCAATGCCACAAGAAACCACATAGTTTGTAGACTTTCGATCATCTGATAAATTCGGCATTGCATTACCCAAACTATTGGAATAAAAAGTGGTGCCATCCATCAAAAAGAATTTTATCAAATTACCTTTTTCGATGTAACCATAATCCTTTCTCGCACGGGACGAATTTACCTTGAGTGCCATCTCAAAATATGTATATCCACCTGTTGTTATCAAGCCTGCCTCACCTTCTACCAATGGGTAGTCAACCAACATACTCTTGAATGCATCTGGTGTAAATATAAACAAAGGCTCTTTTTTAATTTCTTTAACATGTTGATCTATGGTTGGATCAATGCCATCAAACTTGACATCGCAATGTTTTGTGGAAACGTTTTGCGCCAGGATAGTAGTCGCAAACATCAATAATATAAGAAGCTTGAGTAATTTCATGCGCTATGATTAAAATTATAAATCAAAGATATAATTAAAAACATTAAATCATTTGTTATCAGTATATTTACATTAGTTATTTTAACTATATATAGTAGAAAAAAACCAGTAGAGATGAAAATAAAAATTGTACTCTTTTTTTTAGTAATTGCTTGTTGCATTTCATGTAACAAAAAAATGATTGAAGCACCTATTGTCATAGATGAAGTGAAGGAAGAAACTGTTATAAAAGTTGAAGAAGAAACTGTCACAATGAAAACTAAATTGGTATATCCAGACACTAGAAAAGATCTAACAGTTAAAGATGATTATCACGGTACAGAAATAGCTGACCCTTACCGCTGGTTGGAAGATGACCATAGTGAAGAAACTGTAGATTGGGTCAAAAGGCAAAACGAAGTCACCTTTGATTACCTTCACAAGATTCCATTCAGAAAGGATCTTATAGGAAGATTAACTGAGCTTTGGAATTATCCAAAATATTCCTCACCGTTTAAAGAAGGGGATAAATATTATTTCTACAAAAATGATGGTCTTCAGAATCAGAGTGTTTTATATTCAATAAAAACCTTAGATGATACGCCCAAACTGGTCATGGACCCCAATAAGCTATCAGAAGATGGAACAAGCTCTCTTGGTGGAATGAGTTTTAATAAAGAAGGAAACCTTTTGGCTTATGCAATTTCGGAAGGTGGCTCTGACTGGCGTACAATTAAAATTAGAAATGTAGAAACAGGACAAGATTATGATGACCTAGTGGAATGGGGTAAATTTACCGGAATTTCATGGGCAGGCGACGGCTTCTATTATTCAAGATATCCAGAACCAGTTGGAGATGGCGAGCTAAGTGATAAGAATGAATTTCATAAACTATACTACCATAAGGTTGGTACTCCCCAAAGTGAGGATAAATTGATTTATGCGGATACTGGACATCCTCAACGAAATGTTTATGCTGGCACATCAGAGGATGAAGCCTTCTTATTCGTTACGGCCACAGAATCAACATCTGGAAATGCGCTAAAAATTCAACGCCTTGGAGACAGTGAACTAAAAACGATTTACGATAAATTTGATTCAGATTTTAATGTAGTTGACAACAATGAATCAAAGATTCTAATCCTGACAAACAACAATGCGCCAAATAAAAAAATCATTTCAATTGATTATGATAATCCATCAATGGAGAATTGGAAAGAAATTATTCCAGAAGTGGCTGAACCGATTAGATCGGTATCTATAGTTGGAAATAAACTGTTTGTTTCTTATCTTAAAGATGCTAGCTCTCAAGTAAAAGTTTTTGATATGAAAGGCAAATTCTTAACGAACTTGGATTTGCCTGGCATTGGTTCAGTCAGTGGAATATCTGGTAAAAAAGAGGGGACAGAAGGATTTTATTCTTTTACTTCTTTTACACAACCGTCCACAATTTATAAATTGGATACAGAAACAATGGAGTCTGAGATTTTCAGAGAATCAGAAATCGATTTTGATGCATCAAATTATATAACAAAACAAGAATGGTACACAAGTAAAGACGGAACAAAAGTACCAATGTTCATTACACATAAAAAGGACCTAAAATTAGATGGGACCAATCCAACCTTGTTGTATGGATATGGTGGTTTTAATATATCACTTCTACCTTCATTCCAGCTGACGAGATTGCCGCTACTTGAAAACGGTGGTGTCTATGTTGTAGCCAATATCAGAGGTGGAGGTGAGTTTGGAAAGGAATGGCATGAGGCTGGAACCTTAGGTCAGAAACAAAATGTATTTGATGATTTTATTGGAGCAGCAGAGCACCTAATCGAAAAGAACTACACAAATCCCAACAAGCTTGCCGTCCAAGGAGGATCTAATGGTGGCCTTTTAGTGGGGGCATGTGTCAATCAACGTCCTGATTTATTTGCTGTTGGTTTTCCAGCAGTTGGAGTATTGGATATGCTTAGATATCATCAGTTTACAATAGGTTGGGCATGGGCAGGAGATTATGGCCGCTCCGATGATCCTGAGGCATTTGATTACTTGATCAAGTATTCGCCAATACATAATGTTGAGAAAATTGATTATCCTGCGATATTAGTCACAACTGCAGACCATGACGATAGAGTAGTACCAGCTCATTCATTCAAATATGCTGCAACTTTGCAAGAATATAATACTGGTAGTGATCCGGTTTTAATAAGAATTGAGACAAGCGCAGGTCACGGGGCAGGAAAACCTACGTCTAAAAGAATAGAAGAAGCTGCAGACATCCTTTCATTCATGTTTTTTAACATGGGGGAAAGTATTAGTTACAACAAACCTTAAGACATTATTGCTTTATTTGAAATAGGAGGTTTTGATATTAGGATTCTAGAAATCCTGGATATAATCATTTTTGGTTACCTCATCTACATTATATACAATCTTGTTAAGGGCACCATTGCCTTCAATATCTTTATTGGAGCAATCATACTTTATTCTATTTATACGATTGTTACCTACCTAGATATGAAGCTGCTCTCAACTTTGTTGGGCAAATTTGTAGGTTATGGTGTTTTGATATTAATCATTCTTTTCACCGCAGAAATTAGAAAATTTTTGTTGCTGTTAGGAGATACAACTTTGAAGGGACGCTTGAAATTCTTAGATCAGCTTTTTGGTGATGAAAGAGAAAAAGATATTTCAGAATTTGAAGAAATTGCAGAAACAATTACTGAGGCAAGTTTTTATTTAGGCAAATCAAAAACAGGAGCACTGTTGGTTTTGACACATGAAGATATTCCTCAGATTGCGAGTACCGGAACTTTGCTTGACGCAAATGTGAATAGCATGTTACTAGAAAGTATTTTCTTCAAAAACTCACCTCTTCATGATGGCGCGGTACTTCTCAAAATTGATAAAATAATCGCTGCATCATGTATTCTTCCTGTTTCAAAAAAAGAAACCATCTCTAAAGAACTCGGTCTGAGGCATAGATCTGCTATTGGTATCTCCGAGGCTCACATTACACTTGCCGTTGTTGTTTCTGAAGAAACTGGTGAGGTATCAACTGCTTTTAGAGGCAAAATCAACAGAGATTTGAGTCCTGCTCAATTAAAAACCGAAATTTCGGAATATTTTAAAAGTAAATAATGTTATAACATCATGGAAAGTGTTCAAAATTATATCTCCAATTCAAAAGATCGGTTCGTAGAAGAACTATTTGATCTACTTAGAATTCCTTCAGTAAGTGCTGACCCTGCTTTCGCAAATGACGTGCGGAAAACGGCAGAATTTCTTGCTGAAAAAATGAAGTCTGCTGGAGCAGATGCAGTAGAAATATTTGAGACCGATGGTCATCCAATTGTATATGGTGAAAAAATGGTTGATCCTTCTTTGCCAACCGTTTTGGTTTATGGTCATTACGATGTCCAACCTGCTGACCCATTAGAGTTATGGGATTCAGGTCCATTCGATCCGGTGATAAAGAAAACGGAGATACATCCAGACGGTGCCATTTTTGCAAGAGGAGCATGTGACGACAAAGGACAAATGTATATGCACCTAAAAGCATTTGAAGCAATGAATGCCTCAGGCGATATTCCTGTCAATCTGAAATTTATGATTGAAGGAGAAGAAGAAGTTGGATCAGTCAATCTAGGTACTTTTTGTAAAAAGTATAAAGACAAGCTATCATGCGATGTTGTACTACTTTCAGATACCTCTGTTATTGCAAATGACGTTCCCTCTATCACCGTGGGTTTAAGAGGTTTGTCATATATCGAAGTAGAAGTAGTAGGACCAAATCGTGATCTTCATTCTGGAGTATATGGAGGTGCTGTCGCAAATCCCATAAACGTGCTTTCGCAAATGATTGCCAGTTTGCAGGATGAAAACAAGCAGATAACAATTCCTGGTTTCTATGATGATGTACAAGAACTTAGTGATGCAGAAAGAGAAGCAATGAACAAGGCTCCTTTCAATTTAGAAAACTATAAGAAGTCACTTGAAATTGACGAGGTGATGGGAGAAACAGGATTTACAACTTTAGAAAGAACAAGTATAAGACCAACTTTAGATGTCAATGGTATTTGGGGAGGTTATATTGGTGAGGGAGCAAAGACTGTTCTGCCTTCCAAGGCAAATGCAAAAATATCAATGAGGTTGGTTCCCAATCAACACCCAGATAAAATCACAAAACTATTTACCGAACACTTCGAATCGATTGCACCAGAAGGAGTTACAGTAAAAGTGGAACCACATCATGGTGGCTTTCCTGCAGTTACGCCAATTGATACACCAGAATATAAAGCTGCAGAGCTAGCAATGGAAAAGAGTTATGGCAAACTACCGATTCCACAAAGAAGCGGAGGAAGCATTCCCATCGTTGCATTATTTGAAGAGGTGTTTGGAGTTAAGTCCGTTTTAATGGGATTTGGTCTAAATTCAGACGATATCCATTCTCCAAATGAACATTATGGACTTTTTAACTATTATAAAGGCATAGAGACAATTCCATATTTCTATAAATATTATGCAGATTTAAAAAAATAAAAATTTAGAAACAGATTACTATGATTAAGAATATTTTATGTTTGTGCTTCTTTTTAATAAGCCTAAATATCAACGCACAAATGGATACAGTAAGTTACAGTATTGGAGTGATCATCGCTCAAAATTTAGAGAAGCAAGAAATCACAGATGTAACAACAGAAGATGTTGCAGCAGGTTTGGCTGATGTACTAAATGGGAAAGAACTAAAGATTTCAAAAGAAGTAGCTGATAAAATCTTTAGTGAGTATGTAGACAACAAGAAAAAAGAAAAATTTGCAGGAGCATTAAAAGAAGGTGAAGACTTTCTTGCTGCAAATGGAAAACGCCCAGAAGTAACTACTACTGAAAGTGGACTTCAATACGAAGTTGTTACAAAAGGATTGGGAGAAAATGCTAAACTCAGCAACACCGTAAAAGTACATTATCACGGAACATTAATCGATGGTAAAGTATTTGATAGCAGTGTAGATAGAGGCGAACCAATTTCATTCCCACTTGGAAATGTTATTGCTGGATGGCAAGAAGGATTGACTTACATGAATGTTGGATCAAAATACAAGCTTTACATCCCTTACAATCTTGCTTATGGTGAAAGAGGTGCTGGAGCAGACATCGGACCATATATGGCTTTAATATTTGAAGTTGAACTTCTAGAAATAAACTAAAGTTCCTGGTTTAGCCAGAAGATACGATGCTTACCATAGATATAATAACACTCCTTCCGGAGTTATTGACGAGCCCTTTTGATCATTCTATCATCAAAAGGGCTCGTCAACAAAATCTACTCCAGGTCAACATCATCGACCTTCGACAATACGGAATTGGAAAGTCAAGACAATTAGATGATTATCAATACGGCGGTGGCGCAGGTATGGTCATGATGGTAGAGCCAATCCACAAATGCATCACAGAACTCAAATCAAAAAACGACTACGATGCCATCATCTACCTCAGCCCAGATGGAGAAACCCTAAACCAAGGAATTGCCAACCACTTTTCTACCTTCACCCGCATTATTTTATTGTGTGGACATTATAAAGGCATAGATCACAGAGTAAGAGATCACCTAATTACCCACGAAATATCAATAGGAGACTATGTTCTTTCGGGTGGAGAAACTGCAGCCATTGTCATGGTAGATGCCATCGGAAGATTATTGCCTGGCGTGCTCAATGATGAAAGTTCGGCTTTATCAGATTCCTTCCAAGACAATTTACTAGCCCCACCAGTCTACAGCCGCCCTTCAGAATACAATGGATGGAAAGTCCCAGAAGTGCTATTGTCTGGCCACGATGCTAATATAGAAGAATGGCGCACAGATCAATCCCTCGAAAGAACAAAAAACTTAAGACCAGATTTGTTGGAAGGGGAGTAGCATTAGGTTGATGTATGATCTATGATTCAACGCTCCTATGTTAGGGATTCAGACTTCATTGGCCAAGCCATTTTTTAAAATCTAAATATTCCGCACATTTAGTTAATCCGTATAATCCTAGTTAATTCGTGTAATCCGTGCAGCAAATGCATCAATCTGCAAAATCCGCGTAATCCGCGATTCAAAATCCAAGGAATCCATGGAATCAACGACTATTCCAATAATCCAAGCAATTCCCTAAACCAGAACATCATAAAAAAAAGGGCATCAACCACTGGTTGACGCCCTTTTTATATTTCTTAAAGAATCTTACTGCTTCACACCGTCCATTGAACATGAATCGGTTCCCAAAGTAGCTCCGCTATCAGAACTCTTTGCTACGATATCAAGTTGACCAGTCATGGTAGTTTCATCAGCACTTAATGTAGCTGATCCAGTAACTTCTAAATCTGCATTCAAATCAGGTACTCCGTCTCCATTTGCATCAAACGGGTATCCTGGAACCACTGAGTTAAGTGAAATAACAGATCCATTTACTGTTCCGTTAATAGTTACACCTAAGTTTTCAAGTAAAACACCTACTTCGTTTATTCCTCCTGAAACACTTTCAGAAATTGTAAATGCAAATGCATCATTGCTAATTGGAGCCAATGCACCTGGACAAGCTAAATTTCCTAAGTAAGAGCCTAAAAATTTGTCTCTTGTGAATGTACAATTTCCATCGTCCTCAACTGATAATGCATCATAGTTCTCAGCTTCAGGATCAGTACATCCTCTGATTGGATCATCTTCACAAGATGTAAATGTCATTGTCAATGCGACAAATGCAATCAATGTCAGAATGTTAATTTTCATTAATTTCATATCTCTGTTTGTTTAAAAGATTAATAGTTTTTTAATATCGGATAGGTTTGACTAAGCTGGGCAAAATTAATATTTAATTGCGTTTTTTCTCTAATTTATCTACATAGTCTACTGAGCCAAGCCGCATTTTAACAGGAAAATTGGTTTTTTGGGCGATTTTATTCTCTAAAACGCAAAATGCACCCAAAGTTGGATGATAACTGTGCTCAGGTTTTATATAACTCATTAGTCCTAACTTATAATCGATTAGTGTTATTTGGGACTTATTGAGTTCATCATACACTAGCTTTTCAGGCACTGGTATGCTAAACTGTCCAAAAGCAAAACTGCCAAGGCTTAGAAAGAATCCAATGATTATCATCCTGAATATAGTGCTATTCACTTTCTTGATTTAGTTCAAACTTATGGAACTTACATGGAATGCTTAGATTGACAATGGTATGCTCTTCTTTTTCCTCCATTCCTAGTTCTTCAAACGCACCCTCTGTGCCAGTAAACACCCAAAAGCTCTTAGATTTAATCTTCTTCATAGCATATGTTCCCATTTGCTTGAAAAAGCCTAAAATGTCTCTTACTCCCTTTGTAGCATTAAACGGTGGGCTGACTATAATGGTTGTTTGCTCATCCAAAAATTTTGTCTTGAAGAAGTCTTTAACTTGAAACTTTAAGTTTCCAGTATTTGGAAGCCTTTGGAGATTCTTATTAGCAAATTCTATTTCTTCTTCATCTATATCATAACCAAACACCATAGCCGTTGGTCCGGTGATTTGTGCATCCGAATCTTGCTTTACTTTCTGCCATAATTTCTTATCAAACTCATACCAATCTTGAAAGCCAAATCTCATTCTACAATATCCAGGTGGGATATTACACATCTTCATATAGGCTTCAATGGGAATGGTTCCCGATCCACACATAGGATCAACCAAATCTGATTTTCCATCCCATCCAGAAAGTTCCACCAATCCAGCTGCCAATACCTCGTTCAAAGGAGAGGCGCTAATGGCTTTTCGATAACCTCTTTTACTCAGCAAAAGCCCAGAACTATCCAAACCCAAATTTACAAATTCACGATCTACAAATATATCTATTCTTAAGTCGGGAAAATCATGATCAAGCTTAGGCCTAGATCCATAAAATTTTTGAAAATTATCGCTGATGGCATCAATGACTTTGCTTTCAACCATTTTAAAATCATCAAATAATTCTGACTCACCACTTACTTTGACCGAATAGGTTTTCTCAACATTGAGATACCGATCCCACCTTATCTTTATCATGAAAGCATAGAGCTGATTAAAACTTGATGCTCTATTGGAAGCAATTGGAACAATTATACTAGTGGCAAATCGAGAATTATAATTCGTTCGATAAAGTCCTTCTAGATCGGCTTCGTATACGATCGTTCCGTTTCCTATATCTACGTCTTCGATTCCTAGCTCCCTTAATTCTTTGGCCAGCATATTTTCCATTCCCACAAAGGTCCTAGCAACACATCTCATGTCTATATTTTAAGTTTGGATTGCTCCGACATTAAATCGCTCAATAGGAGCATGATTTGCCGCTTCCAATGATTGTGAAATTACTTTTCTAGTATCTCTTGGATCGATGATTGCATCTAGCCACAATCTTGCAGCTGCATAGTAAGGGGATGTCTGACGGTCATATCTAGCCTTTGTTTCTTCAAAAACTCTTTTCTCTTCTGCTTCATCAACTTCTTCTGTCTTAGATCTACTGGCCATCTTTATCTGTGTCAAAACTTTTGCAGCCTGAGTGCCGCCCATCACTGCAATCTTTGCAGTAGGCCATCCCACTATGATCCTAGGATCATAAGCTTTACCACACATGGCATAATTGCCTGCACCATACGAGTTTCCTACCACTATAGAAATTTTTGGAACAGTAGAATTTGAAACGGCACTTACCATCTTTGCTCCATCTTTTATGATTCCACCATGTTCTGATTTGGAGCCTACCATAAAGCCTGTAACATCGTGAAAGAAAATTAAAGGAATTTTCTTTTGATTACAAACCATAATAAACCTTGCAGCTTTATCGGCACTGTCAGAGTAGATGACTCCTCCTATTTGCATTTCACCTTTTGTATTTTTAGATACTTCTCTATTGTTGGCGACAATACCTACGGACCAACCATCTATTCTAGCATATGCTGTGATGATGGTTTTCCCATATTCCTCCTTATATTCTGTCAATTTGCCTTCATCAACGATGGTCGATAAAATATCTCTCATATTATAAGGCTTAGCACCATTTTCAGGATAATATCCTAAAATATTCTTTGGCTCAATTGATGCCTTCGCTTTTTTTCTATTCAATCCAGCCTTTGCCTCTACTGGAATTTTATCGACTAAATCTTTAATCATATCCAAGGCAGCTTTATCATTCGGCACCTTGTAATCTGTCACGCCTGAAATTTCACTTTGAGTTGTTGCTCCTCCCAAGGTTTCTTTGTCTACTTTTTCTCCTATCGCCGCTTTGACCAGGTAGGGTCCCGCCAAAAATATCGAACCAGTTCCTTCGACAATGATTGCC
>ENA-ORXT01002432-ORXT01002432.1-marine-metagenome-genome-assembly--contig:-NODE-2432-length-22426-cov-37.371694_pt1 | contig 22426 bp, 20 predicted proteins | sample MGYA00237868_ERZ511482 | MGnify/ENA metagenome assembly ERZ511482
ACCGATGTGAACAGAAATCAACTTCGGCTACAAGCCGAAACTCAAGTTTCGTAGACGACCAGAGGTCGTGACGAACACAGATTAGCTTTTTATTCGTGCATTCGTGGCATACTCGTTTCGATGGCGATTCGAGATGGTCTTATATCTCATGTCACCGATTCGTGATTTGTAGCAATTTTAATATACTACATTTGTGTGGAGTTTATTCCTAAGTAAAATTCTGAATAGCATATGAACACCCCAAACTCTCCGCTATCTGAAGTTTGCAAATCAGATGATTATCATATTATTTTGAAGTCACAGACTTCAAAGAGCGGGGAAAGAATATGATAATGGAAAACCATTAGTAGTATACGATTAAATATTTATCAGGGGCAATTACAAATGTAATTGTCCCTATAATTTTAATATAAATATGAGTAAATTTTATTTTTTTATAATAATCTTATTTGGGTGTAATTCTGTATTCTCACAGTCTTTATCTGCATATATGGGGCATTATAGACCTGAGATCTATGTAGTTACCGATGCTATAGGTGGTGTTATGTTTGATGATAATTATGTAATCGATATGGATTACTTTTCACTAGATTATCCTATAGTTGATTTTTTAGATGTCTCCCTCTCTTATTGGAATCATGAAAGTTGGATTGGATTTAGTGTTCGTGATCCTATACCGTCAGCAATAGGTGGTTTTGGGGCTGGTAGTACACGTATTAAGGAGAGGAGATTTGGCTTAGGAGGTGCAGTTAATTTGCTGACAATTTGTAATGCTATAGAGATTAAGGTGTCTTCGCGTATTGAATACGAAGATAGTAACAATGAGGCTGCAGAAGGAGGCTCAAGAATACTGTTTGAAGGTGAAGATGACAATCATGGATATGTTGGTACTGTAAGTATAAGGTCTTACAAAAATAACCAAATCATCCCAACAGTTGGTTTTTCATTTAATGCTAACCTACCATGGAGGCTGGGACTACATCTAAAGTATGATTGGACATTCGGCCATAAAATTACGCAATCTTACTTTTTTGATTATACATATTATAATGAGCCCCAACCAACTGCTGAATGGTATACGAATGGAACTATGCATATTTGGATGATAGGTTTATCTTATAGATTCATAGGTACTAAGACAAAATACGATAAGAAAATTTTATTTTTTTAAGCCTGTTGGTGAGAGTTTTAGTTATACACTTCTCGCTCTCTGAAGTTTGTAGATAACGTTCCGAGTATACCCAGCGTCTCTCCCCTTGTTGGTGACGACTTGCAGTCGTTCACTCACTTAAGAATCGGTCTCCTGACCGATGTAAACAGAATCAACTTCGGCAACAAGCTGAAACTTAAGTTACGTAGACGACCATAGGTCGTGACGAACAACATTTTTTATTATCTCCGCTATCTGAAGTTTGCTAATCAGATGAATAATATATTGTCTTGAAGTCACAGACTTCAAAGAGCGGGCGAAACTTAGGATCGGAGATGTGCCAGATTTTTAACGTCATTGTCAGAGTAGACTTCACACATTCTTATTTTTGCCTTTCTATACAGATGTCTCAATTTGTTCAAATTCAATCTTATAGTTAAGCTCGTTGTCATGGACTTTAATAATTAAGCATCACTATAAACCCAAAATGCAAAATCAGTTTTTTGCTATTATAAAAAATTTCTCAATTTAGTACCGATCATTTTTTGAGTTTATTGAGTATGTATTATTGCGAGGCGATATTAAGCGCTTCCAGTAATTAATTAACAATCTAAAAATATATAGATATGAACGAACCAAAGATAGTTGAAGGTCTTAATGATCTATTAGCAAAAAATTATGACTCTGAAAAGGGGTTTTTAAGTGCAGCAGATTCTACACAGAATGCTATGCACGCGGCTCTATTTAGAGGTAAAGCTTCTCAGAGATATGATTATGGACATCAGATAAAAGATATCCTAAGAGAAATGGAAGGTGAGATAGACAAAGGAACTTCGTTAGCTGGAGATCTGCATAGAGCATGGTTTAATTTTAAGCATTTTGTAAGTTTCGATAAAGAAGAAGCATTACTTGAGGAGATTGAGAGAGGAGAGGAGGCTTGCGTGGATGAGTACAAAGAATTTCTGAAAAATCCTGAGCTACCTCATAGTATCAGAAGAATCATTACTGCTCAAAAAAATGGAGTATGTCGATCATTGAATAAAATGTCGGAATTAGAAGACGCTATCGACTAATTAAATTGATGTAGAAAATTAAAAGCCTCCTTAAGTAGAAACTTATTGGAGGCTTTTTTAATTAAAGAATATTCTCATATTCTCATATTCTCCGTTATCTGAAGTTTACAACTTCAGATGACTATCATATTATTTTGAAGTCACAGGCTTCAAAGAGGGTGGAGCAATGAGATATGCCTTGTTAGCGAAGACTTGCAGTCGTACACTCACCTAAGTATCGGTCTCCTGACCGATGTAATCAGAAATTAACTTCGGCTACAAGCCGAAACTTAAGTTTCGTAGACGACCAGAGGTCGTAACAAACATACTTTTGCTTTTTATTCGTGCATTCGTGGCATACCTTTTCTGGTGTGGGATGGAGAAGAGCTTGTTCGTCCTGACGCCTTATATCCTGTTGTATAGCAAGTATGAAAATATACTACTTTTGTAATAATCTATTGCAAAGTAAACCTATCATCGGCCAATGAACATCCCAAACCCCAATGCAACATTTCCTCTCGACAATTACAATCGACTCTGCTTCCTTAAGAATATAATCAAGAACCCCAATATCGAAGTAGGTGACTACACCTATTATGATGATTTCGAGAATGTCGAGAACTTCGAAAAAAATGTCAAGTATCACTTTGACTTTGTCGGAGATAAATTGATCATCGGTAAGTTCTGTATGATAGCATCAGGAGCCACTTTTATTATGAATGGTGCTAATCACTTGAGTCGATCTGTTAGTAGTTATCCATTTGCAATATTCGGTGGAGACTGGAGTGATGCGATGGAAGGAAAGACTTATCCTGTCAAAGGCAATACCATCATAGGTAATGATGTATGGATAGGTTATGATGCGACGATTATGCCTGGAGTTCAGATCGGAGATGGCGCTATCATAGCTTCTAAATCAGTTGTCATTAAAGATGTGGAACCTTACAGCATTGTAGGAGGTAATCCGGCTCAGCTTATTAAGAAGAGGTTCTCGGATAATAAGATAGAGGCGTTACTGAAAGTAGAATGGTGGCATTGGCCTATAGAAAAAATTACGGCTCATGTTAAGCAATTGACGAGCGGTGACGTTAGTCTTATAATTGACTAAATGAATAAATAGAATTATGAAAAAAGCAATTCTACTCTTTATTATACATCTATCGGTGTTGACTTTTCTAGATGGACAAAAGAATGTACGGACTTTCATATTCGGCAATAGCTTAATCAATCATGAGTTTCAGACTATACCTACACTTAATGAGGAGACCTCAGTTCCGTATTGGTTTCAGGAATTAGCGATATCTGCAGGATACACTTATGCTGTAGGTGGTCAGTATGGTTTCTTGCCACAACATGCTAATCTCCCTCCGATATCCCAATGGGGATTTAGTAATGTAGAAGGCGCATGGGAGTCAGACTATGAGCCTTTTTCAGAAGCCGATTTTACCAATGTTCTGATCACACCAGGAAATTTTATACAGTTCCAAAGTCCATCAGAGAACTACCCCTATGAGAATGTATCGCCATTAAGTTCGACCGTTGAGATATTTGATTGGTGCATAGAGCAAGAGCCGCTTCTGAATTTTTATATCTATGAAAACTGGCCAGATATGGCAGGATTCTTAAGTAATGGATTTCCTCCTAATGAAACAGAATGGCAGTCATATAACACATGCCTTAATGGAGAATTCCATGATTGGTTCGTAGAATATTATGATTTAGTAAGAAGTTCTTTTCCTAACTCTTGTGTCAGAATTATACCGGTAGGGACTGCCATAAGTAAGTTGTTGCAGCAAGCACCTTTTAATCAGATTCCTATTACGGAATTGTATGAGGATGATGCACCTCACGGAAGAGCAACTACTTATTTTTTAGCATCTCTTATTACATATATGGCTATGTATGAAGAGGCGCCGTCTGCAAGCTATCAGGTAGAAGATATTATCCATCCTATAATTAGAAATAATTATGCGGATGTCGTAGATATTATGTGGAGCTACTTACGATCATATAATAATGAGAATGGTATCAGTGATGTATTCTGTAATGCACCAATTATGACCTCTATAGAAACTGATATCTATAAAGCAGAGGTAGAATTGATCCCTAATCCTGTTTCTGATATCCTACTAGTAAAGGGTAATATATCGATTTTTAGGATTGAAATTTTAGGTATAGATGGCAAGAGATATTTTATGGACAATTGTAAGGACTATAAGAGTTGTTCCTTGGATATCAATAATCTTTCTCAAGGTCTCTATGTGATGAATGTGTTTGACTCAGGTAGTCAATTAATGAGTAGTCATAAATTCATTAAGTTGTAGTACCTGCAGATGTAGGCGGGGACGCCAACATCGGCTCTATTGGCAGTAGTCTCCACTCATTACTTTTATTTGCCTTTGAAAACTAAAATCTTCTTTGGTGATTTTAAATAAGGATGCTCACTGGTAATTTTGTTCCAACTCATCTCAACTTATAACTCTTGCCTTTCATAAGCTATTCTTGCTTAATTATTTGTAAGCAAAGAGGTTAAGTTATTTTGATTATCCTTTATCTGATCTTTTACATCTTCCATAGCTACTTTAAATGCTCTTGCATGCGCTAATCGGCGAGCATCAGAATTAGTATATCCTTTGTATAGTTTTATTTTTGCTTCTCCGTATCCTGCTCCAGTATATGAGCCGATAACCTTATCATTAAGATCGTAGATGTCTATAACAACTTCTAAGTCATCACGTACTGTAGCATACGTATATCCGAATACGTTAGCGATACCTAATGTTAGCCAACTGACTATTGGATTAACATATGTCTTGATACCTTTAGACCTGAGGCCTCGTCGACATACAACATAGCCTGCTGTCTTGCCTGCACTTTCTGATATGTTCCTTATAAGCTCTGTAGAGAAGATGCGCTTAGTATCTTCTGCTATCTTAAGTTCTATAGTAGCTTTATTTATTGCATTGTTAAGAGTAGTAGTATTACGACTTAGTATGACGCTGGGTATGTCATAGATGTCTGCATAATCTAATGCAAAACTTTCTGTATCAAAGGCTGGTTCTAATGGTGGTAGTTTTTGCTCGAGTGGCGTGCTACGATTGAGAGATGAAAACTGTAAGCTCTTGCAGCTTGTAGTGAGTAAGATTATGCCTAATAAAAATGTAATATTTTTCATAGCATTAGTTTTAGATGATTAGGAATTTACTCTAAGTTAAATGAGAATATTGAGCATGTCTATAATTATAGCAAAGCTTAATTAGAGTTTAACTTGAGGTTTGATTTTTAACTCTTACTTAAGGGAAACACGATTGGTACAAGTGGAGATTTTATCTGATACTTAACATTTGACCTAATAGTATAAATCTGATATTGAGTTTTCTTTTATTAATACTTACTGAAGAAATTTTAAAGATAAACGAAACTGTATCTTTATGATTATGCAGAATCATATTAGGCATTAATATGAGATTATTTATTTTATATTTGGAAATATTGAAAGGGGGGGGGTATATTTGCAGTTTACATAAAGGATTCTTTTCAAAAACTACACTCTTTAAATGCAACCCTATTTATATTTTGAGAAAAATCATTGATTTTTATTTTTTAACATATTAAATTTTTCAAGTATGAAGCATTTAAAACTATTTATTCTTTTTATTGCCACCTTCCTTTTGACACCTCTGTTTGCAGGATTCGATTGTGAATGTTCTTTTTCTGATGGTGACGGTGGGCACTACTCTATTGCTTATGATTGTGGTGGGGGAGGACAAGCCGTACTTCAGCATTTTGCGTGGGATGCAGATCCTAATTTTGCTACGACAACTCATATAGTTGCTAATCCAGGCTCCAATGGCCCTTGTTAATTTTTAAAAACCATTAAAATTTTTAATATGAAACATACAGTAATTTTATTTGCACTCTTGGCTTTTACTTCTTGTTCAGATTCTAATATTGTTGAGATTGTAGAAAAAACAGAAATAAATAACCTTGATGTGAGTGAGTTCACTAACCTAACTGGATATGTAGATCTTATAGGTAATCATGCATCAGGTGAGGAGTGGAAAGAACATTATATAACAACGACTGAAAAATATAAGGATCATAAATACTTAAATCAGTACAGACTTAATGCAGTCACTAATATGATAGATAGAAGTGACTTCTTGTCTACAATCCAAAAGTCAGATTCAGAATTCTTGATGGAAATGTATAATAACTTTCAAACAAAAGGTAGTTTAGAAACAAAGCATTTAATGCTGAATAAATTAGCTGAATTTTTTCCCTCAGAAGTAATATCAGAATTAAGACAAGCTTCCTATCCAGGTGGTGTTGAATACCAAGCTAAATTTATTAAAAAGCTGGAGGGTTACAAATCGAGGACGGCTAATGATGCGGGAGAATACTGGAGAGAGCTTACCGTTCAATCTTACCAATCGAAAGTTGATGATGCAAATAATTTTCTACATTATTTTGAGGCTAATAGCTAAAGCTAAGAATTGAAAATTTATACCACACTAACCAGTAAGTTTAGTGTGGTATTTATTTATAGAAGTACAGATAATTTTGGGTTGGTTAGAAAAAAGCCTTGACTTTATCTAACAATTCCGCTGGCTTCTCAGCATGGACCCAATGACCTGCTCCTTCTATTTCAATAATTTCAGAATTACTGAAAGAATCTTGAATATCTGACTTGTCTTCATCAGTGATGTAATTAGACTTTGATCCTTTGACGAATAGGGTAGGCACTTCGCAAGGTGTTTCAAATTTTATTTCAGCAGAGACTTCCTGATATTTTTTATGTAGCAAATCGATATTAGCTTTCCATCCAAAAGATTGATCATCATTGCGGGTGAGGTTTTTAAGTAAAAATTGGACGACTCCTATATTACCTAACTTTTCCGTAAGGATATCCTGAGCATCTGACCTCTTGTCCATTGTCGTAAGGTCTAACGATGACAGGGCCTCTAATATGGCCTCATGACCACCATTGTATTGCTTAGGAGCGATATCTACGATTACGGCTTTATCTACAAGAGAGCTATGATTGACTAAAAATTGCATAACTGTCTTACCACCCATAGAATGTCCTATCAGTTTGACAGAATCTAACTTTAATTCTTCAATAAGTTCATACAAGTCGTCACTCATGATCTTATAATCAAAACCATCAGAGTGAAAGGACTTCCCATGATTACGTTGGTCTATAGTGATTACCCTATACGATTCTGATAGTTTCTTAGCGAAGCTGTGCCAGTTGTCGAGCATGCCTAAGAAGCCATGTAGTATGATCACAGGTTCTCCGCTTCCGTATTCTTTATAATGTAGCAATATAATTTTTGCTCAAAAGTAGTCAGATAATTCTTATTTAATGTATACGGCTTTAAGTCTGATAACATCATATCCGTTATGGATATGAATGATATACATTCCAGAATATAGATTGCTTTCAGGATTCCATTCGATTACATATTGTACATTTCTGAAAGAAGGGAAAGCTTGATATCCTTTGATTAATCTGCCTGCCATAGATATAATCTCGAAATATAGCTCATCACTGTCTGTTAGCTAATTCTTTATCCATAGACTGTAACGAATAAGTTGCTATTTTTCCTTGATGTTCTTGGATTTTAGAAACTTTGCAACATCATCTTTGTTATTTTTGTGGATTGTAACAATGGCTTTCGAATTAATATCTAAATATAAACCTACAGGCGATCAACCCCAGGCTATCAAGCAATTGGTAGAGGGTGTTCAGGCTGGTGAAAAGGCTCAAGTTCTGCTTGGGGTGACAGGTTCTGGTAAGACCTTTACAGTCGCTAATGTACTTAAGGAAGTCCAGCGTCCTACATTGGTCCTGACACATAATAAGACATTGACAGCTCAGCTCTATGCTGAGTTTCAGGAGTTTTTTCCTGATAATGCGGTAGAGTATTTTGTATCCTACTATGATTACTATCAGCCAGAGGCTTATATTTCTACTAGCGATACTTATATAGAAAAGGATCTTTCTATCAATGAGGAGATCGATAAATTGAGACTACGAGCAACATCGTCTTTATTATCTGGCAGGCGTGATGTTATTATTGTGGCATCTGTGTCTTGTATATTCGGTATGGGTAATCCTAAGGATTATAAATCAGGGATTATAAGATTAGAGAAAGGGCAATTGTTCTCTCGGAATCAATTCCTCTATAAGTTAGTTGCGATACTGTACTCTAGGACGGAGTCTGACTTTAAGAGAGGTACCTTTCGTGTAAAAGGAGATACCATCGATATCAATCTGCCTTACGTAGACTATGGCTATCGTATTACATTTTTTGGCGATGAGATAGAGAGTATAGAGCAATTAGAGAAAGAGACTGGCAAGCGTATTGGCTTTCTTGATTCAGCTGCTATTTTTCCAGCTAATCTATATGTTGCGCCACGTGATAAGTTTAAGGGTATTATCAAAAGTATAGAAGATGAATTGTATAATCATCATCAATTTTTTGAAGCTGAAGGAAGATATCTGGAAGCTAAGCGTATCCAAGAGAGAGTGACTTTTGATCTTGAAATGATGCGAGAGCTCGGATATTGTAATGGTATAGAGAATTACTCAAGATTCTTTGATGGCAGAAAGCCAGGTAATAGACCTTTCTGTTTAATAGATTACTTTCCTGACGATTTCCTAATAGTAGTAGATGAAAGTCATGTTACACTTCCTCAAGTGAGAGGTATGTGGGGAGGAGATCGTGCAAGAAAATTGAATCTTGTAAATTTTGGATTTCGTCTGCCTTCAGCACTCGATAATAGACCATTAAACTTTAGCGAATTTGAAGGATTAATAAATCAAATAATCTATGTCAGTGCCACTCCCGGAGATTACGAATTTGAACAGACAGAAGGTCACGTTATAGAACAGATTGTAAGACCGACAGGTCTGCTCGATCCTCCGATAGAAGTCCGTCCGAGTCTTAATCAGATAGATGATCTCTTAGAAGAAATAGATAAACGAATTAAGGTAAATGAAAGAATTCTTGTCACCACGCTTACTAAGAGAATGGCTGAGGAGCTTACTAAGTATCTCGTTAAGCTCAATATCAAAGTAAGATACATACACTCTGAGGTAGATACACTGGATAGGGTAGAGATTATTAGGGATCTTAGATTAGGAGAGTTCGATGTATTAGTAGGTGTCAATTTATTAAGAGAAGGGCTCGATATACCTGAAGCATCACTTGTAGCTATATTAGATGCAGACAAAGAAGGCTTCCTGAGGAATGAAAGGTCTCTTACGCAGACTGCTGGTAGAGCAGCACGTAATTCTAACGGATTGGTAGTATTCTACGCTGATAAGATAACAGGGAGTATGCAAGAAACTATCAACGAGACCAATCGTAGACGTGTTATACAGATGGCTTATAACGAGAAGCATGATATCACTCCACAGACCATCACTAAGAGTAAGGAGGAGATACTGGCACAGAAATCTATATTAGATATAAGAGGTGGAAAGCCGCAGGTATACATAGAGCCAGATGAGCCAAGCCTCGCTGCAGATCCTATCGTAGGCTACATGAGTAGAGATCAGATAGAAAGAGCCTGCAAAGAAACTGAATCCAAAATGAAGAAGGCAGCCAAGGAATTAGACTTTATTACAGCGGCGCAGTATCGTGATGAGTTATTTGCACTTAAGAAGAAGTTGAAATCTTCGGTGTAAGTGTTATTTACTCTTTAAAGACATCGGTTAACGCAATCTCTAAATCTGGAAATAACACTGGGCTGAGGATCTCATCAGAGGTGTATACTTTAATACGCTGGTACTTTCCATTTTCTAAATAGAAAACTTCTACTAATTTTTCTGCGGGCATGACGATCCAGTATTCTTTCACACCGGATTCTTCGTAGATGCTGTATTTGTCATTGAGGTCTTTCTTGGATGTGCTTGGAGATAATATTTCTACAATAAGATCCGGGGCTCCTATACAGCCAGCGGTTTCTATTTTATTAGTGTCACAAATAATACAAAGATCTGGTTGTACAACTGTAGTGGACGTGTTTTTCTTTTGATTCTTGACAGGTAGAATAACATCAAATGGTCCAGCATAGATTTTGCAAGTTTTGTTATCTAAGTAAACTCCAATTTTAATATGAAGCTGACTACTAATCTGCTGATGCCATGAAGTAGGAGCTGGCGTCATTTCAAAAATCTTGCCCCTAATTAACTCTACCATATGATCATACTCGAACTTCAGATAGTCTGCGTAGGTGTATATTTTATTGTAGTCAGATGTAGGTTCTTCTGTCGTCTTTTTTTCCTCTATCATATCTTAGTAGATTAAATGATAAAAATAATAGCCACGATACTTATAAAGCAAAATCAATTTAATGGCTTAATCTTTTGATGCTGTAACTATAACTTCTAAAAATAGGATATTTTATTGAGAAAATCTACATCTGTTTTTCTCGAGGTCTATACTTCGAATTAGGGCAAAAAGAAAAGGTGAAACCAAATGGCCTCACCTTTTCTAACTCAATCTCAATTCTTTTTTATGTTATTACATGCCTAATTTAGCTTTCACTAATGGCATCACATTTTCTGATTCTGCGGCATGAAGGATTGTTCCTGTGCTTGTATCGAAAATCATAGTATATCCATTCTCTGCGCCTACTGCTTCTACAGCTTTCTTTACGCTATCTAAAATTGGACCTAATATTTCTTCTCTTTTCTTAAGGATTTTATTTTGTACTTCTACTTCTAATGCTGCGATTTGTTGTTGCTCTGCACCAAGTTCTGTTTCTTTTTGCTGCATCTGAACTTTTGATAAAGTCCCTTCATTAGCTTGCTTTACATAAGCTTGATATTTAGTCTCAAAAGTTTTTACTTTTTCTTCTCCTTGAGATATCAGCTGTTGCTGGTAAGTCGTGATTTCTGTATCAGCAGCTTTTACTGAAGGTAATTCAGATAGTAACGCTGCAGAATCTATGTAGCCAAATTTTTGTGCATTCATAGAAAGCACTGCACAAAACATAAATGCACCTAATAATATTTTTCTCAGTTGGGTAGTTTTCATTGTATATGAATTTTGAATATCTGTTGTTTAATTACTTATAATACTAAAACTGCAAATGTAATTCAATGGTTAACATTTACCTTCAATTTAACCTAAGATTAAAGCTTTAAATCTGTTTTTGTTAATAATATGATATATTCTATCCCCTAATCAGGGGAGTATATCAACCATTATATCTTAATGCGACTATAACATGTCGGCCTGCTCCGCTTAGTCCTGAAGCAAATGGACGATAATAGTTGTCTAAGATATTATGCACTCCTGTATTAATAGACCAATGTTTATTCAGGTCAGTGCTTACATTTATATTAAAGATATGCCATGCTGGCGTTCCAGCTTCTGGAGCAAAATCTGGATTGTCCACGCTACCACCATAATCTTCTATGCGCTTCCATAGGTTATACCTATGCGTAAGATTAATGTCAAATATAGATTGCGTATATGATATTGTAGTATTACCATAGGTCGGAGGGATATGTCCAAGTGGACTCTCATTCCCATTCTGATCTTTAGATATTCCGCTTTGTATATTGAATGAAGCATTGCATCTGAAGTAGTCAGAAATGTTCCACAAAATTTGTGTAGAAAGTCCTTTTATAATACCGCTATTTGCATTTACATTAGCGGTTACGATAAGTGTATCTCCGGATGTGATATAAGTAGATGAGCCATCGGGTAGCGAGAAGGGTTCTCTAATAATTGCATCCGTAAGTAATGTGTAATATCCAGTGAGACCTATACTCACTTTATTTAATCTGTAAGATAATGTAATCTCAGAATTGATCACTTTCTCTGATGTAAGATCAGGATTTGGGATTGTTATTTCATTTCCATTAACTCTTACTTTAGCTAAGTCATCGATATTGGGTGCTCGGAATGCATTACCGACAGATGCTTTAACAGTCCATCTATTTCGTCTATAATTTATGCCTGTGATACCGACGACAGCACTGTTACTACTACTGATACCATCGTAGAAGTATTCTGGCCAGCTGAAGGGGTCAGAACGATTGTAACTGACGTCAACTTTCTGTGTCGTATATCTCAATCCCGTTATCCAGATTAAAGTCGAGTCTCGATTCTGTAGGTTGTGTTGTATATAGATTCCAGCATTACTTAATTGACTTCCTCCGCTGGGGTATCTTGTAAGTATGTCCTGCGACGGAGTACCATCTTCTTCTTGATTAAATGCAGTAGATTGTACATCGTTATAATGGAGATCTATGCCATAAATAATTTTCTGTGAGGCACTAAGTCGCTTATTGAAGTCTAAGGTCAGACTTGATACTTTAACATCTTCTTTTTGTGTCTCGGTATTGGTATTGAATATTCTTCTACTGATTCTATCTTCATCGATTTTCTGAAATGATGTAATCAAGTATGCTTTATCAAAGAAACTGTTGTGACCCGTAAAGGTCAATTTGGGAGATATCAGCAGTCTTTGTTGTGGACCATAATCCCATTCTGCAAATCGCAAATTCCCAAATCCTCCATCTGTTCTTTCTATAAGATTATCATACCTTGGGATATCGCTACTGGTACTGTATTGCAAGTTTAGTTCTGCTTTGATATTAGTACTTACAGCGACGACATATTTTTGTAGAAAATCCATTTGGCTAAAGCCAGTACCTATTTGTATATGGGGCTCAGGATTTATTACTACCTCATCTTCTCCGTTGTCATTTGTTATAACGTACTGATTGCTCAATCCTGATCTTGTACCGAAGCCAGGATATATTTTATTTCTATTTTGACCTGTCCGTAGATCATCATAATCTGTAAAAGTAAGGCTTGTAAGGATGCCCCATTTTCTTTTTGAGAATGTATGATCTAAGTGTATTCTTTTTTCTTGGTTGGAGCTATTATATCTGAGGTCGGCATTGATGTCGTGAGCTTGCTTTCGCGTATCTGAGAAATTAAGCAATGGTGATCGTGTACGATAATGTATAACTCCTCCGAGAGCTTCACTCCCATACATTAATGAGCCGGGTCCAAATATTACTTCTGCTTGGTCTAATATATTAGGATCTATAGTGATGGCATTCTGTAGGTGTCCGCTGCGATAGATGGCGTTATTCATTCTTACGCCGTCGACGACAAGAAGCACCTTATTCGCTTCGAATCCTCGGAGCACAGGACTGCCACCGCCCATCTGAGATTTTTGGATGTAGGCACCACCGCTAAGTTCTAATGCATCAGCACTATTCTGAGCATGACTTTGCCTTATTTCTTCTGCTTTGATTCTGCTTACATTATATGGTAGCTCTATGGCACGAGCATTAGTTCTTCCTACTATAACGACTTCATCCAGAACTGCATTGTCAGGAGTCATCATAATATAGCCTGGTCCGTATTCTATTTGTGCTAAGCTGAGTTGTACGTCTTGATAGCCTATGTAGCTAAACTTTACTAACGTATTCTTGTCTAAGGCAACATTGTAATGCCAGTAGCCTTCTATATCTGAAGTCGATAGCTCATCTCCACATTGTATGTATACGCCTATGAGTGGTTCTTGATTTTCATCTACGATAGGCATTCTTGCTTGAGAAAAACCTGTAACCGAAAAACATAAAAATAGCAGACTAAGAAATAGGAAGATGTATTGCGAATGTTGTTCCTTCATTGATTTTTGAGCTTTTTACAAATATCTTTCCGCTATGATAATTTTCTATAATTCTTTTAGCTAATGATAATCCTAATCCCCATCCTCTTTTCTTAGTGGTGAATCCAGGGTTAAAGACCAATTTCTGATTAGATGGGGACATCCCTTTGCCAGAATCAGTTAGCAAAAGTATAGCTTTATCTCCTTCTTTTGTCAGCTTAATTGTGATAGCACCGACACTTTCCATCGCATCTAAAGCATTACGTAATATATTTTCTACAACCCAGTCAAAAAGGTGAGAATTTATATCAGCATAGATAGGTGTTTTTTCGTCGTATTTGAATGTGAAATTTATCTTTTTCGATGCCCTTCTCTCCATGTATTGCACACAGTCTTTAAGTTCATCTACAAGATTGGTTTTAGTAAGGTCTGGAGTAGAGCCTATTTTTGAGAATCTATCCGCTACAAGTTCTAATCTTTTTACGTCTTTAGTAAGCTCATTGATGACATCGAGATTATCTGGTTGATCTAATGACATTTCTTTGAGGTATTGTATCCATCCGAGTATCGCTGATATAGGGGTGCCCAATTGGTGGGCAGTTTCTTTGGCCATGCCCGCCCATACTCTATTTTGTTCTGATTTTCTTGACGATGAGAATAAGAAATAGGAGAAGAATATGAATGTACCGAGTAACAAGATCTGAGCTAAAGGGAACCATCTTATAAGATAATATAGTCTTGAATTTTCGTAATAGATATACTTACCATATCCTGGAGGTCCTACCTTAGGTTCGAATCCATTTTTAACTAATTTATCAACTCTTTTTTGAAGGAATTCTTGATCTTCTGTTTCTTCGTGGCCACCGATATTATAACCTACAAATATCCTTTCTTCACTCTCCGTTATTATTGGAATGGTCAGATATAGTTTTTCTTGTATTGATACTGCAAGTAGCTTATCGGGGCCTTTCTCATCAGTCTCTAATGTAGCATCAGATATTGTTATATCTAATGCTTCAAGATATATTTCGACATTAGTATCTTCTCTCTCTGCGAGTTTCTTGGCGAGATATTGAGAGTACACCATAGAGATAACAACAATAATTGTTGCTATGGCGGCTAATAATATTTTCCAACTTGATTTATTACTATAAATGTCCATAATCTTCTATACCCGATATTGAACGTAAAATACATATTATAGATTATGTATTAGAACTTGAATTAAGACGATGCCTATGAAGTTGACTTTTTTAAGATTTTCACGTTATTTGTAACCATGAAAGAAGGTATGGTATTGGAGATGAGATCCTTAGATGATCTAAAAGGAGCTGTAGCTGCTGTAAGAGACAGTTTGGTACATCCTATCATCCTTTTTAGAGGAGATTTAGGTGCTGGTAAGACGACAATGATAAAAGAAATCATGCATCAGATGGGTTGTGATGATCAAGGAAGTAGCCCAAGTTATTCTATTATCAATGAGTATCAAGGCTCAGATGGGCCTATATATCATATCGACCTGTATAGAATGAATACTGTAGAGGAGACCTTTGCGTTAGGCATAGAAGAGATTATTTACTCTGGACGTCCTTGCTTTATAGAGTGGCCAGAAATTATCATAGATTATATCGAAGGAGCTTATCACACTCTTAAATTATCTATAAATGAGAATAATTATCGCGAAATTAGATTTAGCTGATATTTATAGTTATCTTTTTAATGGTATAAATTTAATCATCAAAGTTTAGACATGTCTGTAGACGGCAAGAAATTTGATTTTTCTGATTTTTTTACGGAAGGACAATACCATACCCAAGCTGAAACGCTAGCGGTAAGTACCTCTAAGAAGAATATTACTATCGGTGTCCCGAAAGAATGCTTTGAAGATGAAAATCGTATCGCCTTAGTCCCTAACTCTATAAGAACACTTGTAGGATATGGTCACAAAGTTGTAATACAAAGGGGTGCTGGAGAAAAGTCTAATTATTCAGACCATGACTACTCGGAAGCAGGTGCAGAATTGTGTTCAGATACGAAGCAGGTATTTAGTTGTGATGTGCTGCTGAAAGTTTTTCCTCCCACATTAGAAGAGATAGAACTACTCCATCCCGATCAGGTTTTGATAGCGCCTATTGTATTGCCGTATGCCTCTATAGAGTACTTAGAAGCTCTTAAGCGCAAGCGTGTGATTGCGATAGCTATGGAGTATCTTTCTAATAATAGAGGGACTTTCCCTATTGTCAGAATAATGAGTGAGATTGCTGGTATGTCAGCGATATTTACTGCAGCAGAATTACTAAGTTATAAGAATGGTGGTAGGGGTGTGTTACTCGGAGGAATCTCAGGAGTACCACCGGCTAAGGTTGTCATCTTAGGTGCAGGAGTAGTCGGAGAATTTGCTACTAAGACGGCTATCGGACTTGGTGCCTCGGTGAGAGTATTTGATAATGACGTAGAGAAGCTTATGCGTATCCAGAATCTTGTCGGACGCCAGCTACATACATCAACATTTAATCCTGTGTACTTGGGTTATCAACTGATGAGTGCTGATGTGGTGATAGGAGCTGTACATTCTAAGACTGGAAGAGCTCCAGTAATCGTCACTGAAGAGATGGTCTCTAAGATGAAGCCTGGGGCAGTCATCGTGGATGTCAGTATTGACCAAGGTGGCTGTATCGAGACTACTGAAGTGACTACCCATAAGAAACCTATTATCATTAAGCATGATGTCTTGCACTATGGCGTACCTAACATTGCATCTAATGTTCCGAGGACAGCCTCAGTTGCAATCAGCAATATAATCACCCCATTACTTGTGAAAGCAGGAAAATATGGATCTGTCGAAGGTCTGTTATACGAAGGCAAAGGTGTCCGTAATGGCGTATATGCCTACAAAGGTGCATTGACTAACATGTACCTGAGCGAAAGATTTGGATTGAAATATCAAGATTTAAATCTCCTGATAGCGAGCAAGTTTTAAGAATTACTTCTTATTTCCTTTAGCTAATCGGGCCTCTCTGAAACTCTTTATAAAAAATATAAAAGCAATCAGTGATGTCAACATCATAGCACCCATACGTATCATCCCCAATGTGTTCCCTTTTCCTATGGCTTTATAGAATGGCATGCTCAGCGCTACAAGAATCATAAGAGTTAATACAACAGCTATATGAGATACAATCTTATGGTGATTTCTTATAAAGCCTGTACATACAAATAGGATGATTCCAATAACTACTGGAATAATAGGAGTAGGAGAGTTTTCAAGTCCTACAGTATTTACACCCCACATCCCCATTACAACAAGGACTAAGGCATTTAGCATATTAGCATTGGAAGCATTCATAGTTTCAATAATTTTTTGCGAAGATATTTAAGTTTTTTGATAAGAGAATGTATTAGTAGAAAAGTTATATCTTGATTATCAAATTAAGTTAGTATTCTATGAGGTATTCATTTTTTCTATTGGTAATTCTTGTAATAGTCAGTTGTAGTCAGAAATCAAGCCCTACCAAGAATGCAGCTTATGGGAAATCAAGCCCAACAAAGATTGTAACTTATAAACCCTATGATCCATCGATTCCAATTACACCTGTTAATGGATATAGGTTAAATGATTCACTATTTATTGATAGATCAGAAGTCAGCAACATCAATTATAAGTTGTTCTTAAACTATTGTCTCCGAACTTATGGTAAAGACTCTGAAATTTTTAATTCCTTACAAATCGACACAACCGTATGGCGTGAGGTCGAAAACCCTATGTCGTTAACAACTGGAAAATATACAGATGTATCTGAATAGTATGAGAGCGAATATCTACACAATATATCATTTGATAATCATCCAGTTGTAGGCGTATCATATGGCCAAGCAATCAAATTTACAGATTGGCGAACAGATAGAGTGTTAGAATTATTATTAATCGAGAATGGATACAAAAATTCTGATGCACTAAAAACTCCATTTACAGTAGAAGATTACTTTAATTCTAAATATGCAGATGTTCATGTTGTGGATAATTTTCGTTTTCCATATTATTTTTTGATCGAGGATGTAGAGGCGCTTAAGAAATTAGATCCTGGATACATTTATGCCAAGGAGCACTACAATAAATATCTTTCTGACAATGAAGTTCAGTTTACTCTACCAAGTTTTACTGTGACAATGGAGCCAGAGCGATTACTCGGAAATGTCGCTGAGATGACCGCGACTGAAGGTCTTGCTTTCGGAGGTAGTTGGATGCACCCTTTATCTCAGTGCCATCTCGATTCTATCCAGACTTACGATGGACCTAAGAACTGGTTAGGATTCAGGAATATGAGTAAGATAGTTACCTACAAAGAATACAAAATACTAAGAGGTAAGCGATAAGAATATATTATTATTATTAGTATCCTCGATCATACCGGTAAGGCTATCATCTAAAATTAAGAGTTATAAAAAGCTTGTATTAGCAAAGTAAAAAATTAGTAATCGATTACGCAAACATGCCAATCGGCATATCATTATCTACATCGAAGAAATTACCTGCATTAGGAAATATGTCTCTCAAATCACTACGTGAGACTCCAAACCAAAGTGCCAATTCCGCAAAATACTCGTCCACGGATGTTGTAGGCAGCATAATGCCACCACCACCTAACTCGTAATCACTATTTAGTTCTAATGATGGATACTGGCCAAATATCTGTCCCCCTTTTATAGCGCCACCCATAACCATAACGTTACCTCCCCACGCATGATCCGTGCCATTACCATTCCAAGTTAATGTTCTTCCGAATTCTGAATTAGTAAAAGTTGTCACACAATCTTGCATTCCTATCATATCCAATGCAGAAGAAAACTGAGACATTGCTCTTGAAAACTCATTAAGCATCTCAGCTTGAGAAGCTAATAATTCATCATGATGATCCCATCCGCCCATTTCGACAAAGAATATTTGGCGCTTCATGCCTAATTGTTCTCTGGCAGAAATGGTCCGAGCGATCATCTCAAGTTGCTTACCTATATCAGTAGGATCAAAGACACCGCTTAAGTCTTGGCTTCCTTCTAAGGCATCAGAAAATTCTACATATGCATCTCTCGATGTCTTGAGTACATCGATATATGTTTTCTTAAATATGTCTTGATAATTAGCATCTATGATATTGTCTACACCGACATCTCTTAATCTTTCGATGTCTCCAGGATCTTGTGTCTTGTACTGGTATATACCGATAGCACCGTCGTCTTGATCTATTGAATATCCTACGGTATTAGAACCTGTCTGAAAGACATTATTTCCATTGAGGGATATATTAAGGGATATCTTATCATTGGTATTCTGAGAAGAAAGTAGATCGGCTATCTTACCGCCCCATCCTATGCTTGATCTCTGGTGAGGCAGGGATGTCTGCCATTGTTGCACTTGGTCAGAATGAGAGAATAGACCTAATGGCAATAATTGCTCATACTGATATACTTCGTCTTTGACCATAGGTTGTAGTAGCGTGCCTATGTTAGATATAAATGACAGATTGCCATTGTTAAATAGCTGCTGTATGCCGGTCATAGAAGGGTGGACACCATAGTCTACTCCATTGAGATCATTGATTTGATTTCTTGGTATAGCGACACTGGATCTTGTATTTTGGTAGTGACCATATTGTACAGCGTCGGTAGGTATAAGCATGTTATGTGAGTCAGAACCTCCTGATAGAAGTATACATACAAGTGCCTTGTAATCGCCTCCTGCAATCGTTGCAGAATTAGATATACTCGCAGCATTCATAAATTTTAAATTCGCTAAAGTCGAAAATAAACTTGTACTTGTAACTGCTGCGCAAGTTGCTTGACCCATAAATTTTCTTCGCGATATATGATGATGTCCCATTTTATTATTTTTTGTCTTTAAGAATTGAGTTGAGTATGTCTTATTTGGCGATCGTATAATCAGGAGACCACATGATTAAGTACAGTAGTCCTTTGAGAGGTACTTCTGTATATTCGCCAATGTACCATTCGGGGACATTATTAATGTATGCCCTAAGCGTATTCTTAAGTTCGTCTGTCATCTGTCCGTTAGTGAATACAACGTCTACATGATGAATGAACTTTTCTGGGTCATCTTCATATATTTCTGCAAGTTCGGTGTAATCAAATTTAATATTTTCGAATCCTACCCAATCATACCAATTGTACCATGCAGCATCATAATATGGAGCCGTAAAGATGTAGACGCTATTTATATAATTGATAGCTGTACTGGTATCATGAATTTTAAATTCTGGACCATACAAATCATTTTCTGCCATCTCACCGACGGGCTGATGATCAGGTAGATAGAAATTAAATACTGAAGGCGACATCATAGGAAATTGCTTTACAGCTTCGTAATAGTCAAAGCCATTATTCCATAATCTAAGATTGTCTACCACGAGAATTGTATCGGCCGTGTATTGTATACCCTCACAACTATAACTGCTAAAATCAACATCGTAGACGACCTTCTCACCATACTTAGGGATTACTTTTATAAACTCAGAACCTCTCAACATGGGCTCTCTTAATTTTCCATTATCAAAATGTTGCATCTCCTCGCAAGTTCTGGCTTCAGGATCTAATAGGATGGCTTTTACAACCGCTGCCATGTCGCCTCTTTCTCCAAATCCATTGTCATTAAAGACAGCTGAGATTCTCGAGATGTATGCTGGACTTGGATTAGACTTTACTAATCGTTGTATTAATTGCCTTCCTATAAATGGTCCTACATTGGGGTGATTATAGATGTAGTCTATAGCCATTTCTATATCTTTCATACCATCCTGTCCAGCAGGAATTTCTAATCCATTAAGCAGAGACTTAGATCCTGTGTCATGCCACTCCGGATACATGATCATAGGCTCTGTCTTATTAGCGGAATAGTATCCTAATCCGAAGTGTGCATTCCAAGTGATATGTGACATCGTAGGATCTGTACTACCAGGTCCCAAACCAGTGAAGACTCTCGCAAGTTCTTTTATATCATCATTATTATAAGTCGGTATATCGTTACCATCAGCATCTTTAGTACGCGTTCCATCTTGATTTAATTTATATAGTCCTATAGAAAAAAGCTGCATGACTTCTCTTGCATAATTTTCATCAGGATGGATGTTTTCATCAGGAATAGCTTTAGGATTATTGTAATGACTTAAGTAAACTCCCATAGCAGGATTTAGAGAAACTTCGTAGAGAAGATCTCTAAAATTACCAAAAGAATGATGTAACAATATGTCATAGAATGCTGATATGGATTCTCCATTCTCACCAAGATCTGACTGTGCTGATATAACCATTATCTGACTTAGTGCATAAGCAACGCGTTGTCTTAGCTGATCATCAGATGTCAATACGCTCTGTGACCAAGCAAAATTAAAATGCAAAGAATATGGCCCATACAATTCTTCTAAGAACAAGATTTTTAATAGATCGACTTCTGCTTGGCTTAGATTAGGTCGAGAGATATCTGGATCTGCATCAGCAGCTGCACATAGTTCCATAATATAATTGGCGAGCCAAGTCTCGAAAGCCATTTCCCAAGCAGTCTCTATCTCATCCCATATCTCCCAATGTAGTGGCGTAAGATAAGTAATAGGAATATTAAGTTGCTCATCTATCCACGTCTCCATACCAAGCGATGTAGCCCTCTTGATCTCATCCATATCAGCACCGAATGTCGCTTGCGACATCAATCTTGACATCTCTATAATATCAGCGTCCATTCCCCTTGCGTTAATGGTATTGTCTGCTCTGGATCTATTGTCTTCGCTACTAGATGTAACTGTTATGCCTCTATCGTGACCTGCTCCTAAGTAGTCATCATAGTTCTGACCTATTACGCTAATCGAACTTAGGAGAGTTATTATATATATAAAGCAAAATTTATTTTTCATATCTGATTTTTATTAGCACTCTAAAATTATTTTTAAAACAAATATCTATCTCCTCTTTTGTTTCAAAATACTGACGTCATTAACGTTTAGTTAGAATGTGCAACGGAGAGGTTAACAAATGAATTGTGCTCACCAGAAGTGATACTAATTATATATTGGCCAGCAGTTAGGTTGGCAGTGTCGATAGGGTATTCGTTATCGCCTTTTCTTATGGCGATCATATCTTCACTGACCGTCCTCCCACTCATGTCATTAATTTTCATCTGCGCTTGTAGTGTTACAGATGATGCTATTTTTAATTGTGTTTTTATATCTGCAGGATTAGGATACACTGATAATTGAGTAACACCTATTTCAGATAGATCTTCAGTCGATGTTGTGATGCCTGATGTTTCTATTTTTATCTCACTGAGTCCTACACAGTCGCCGCCATGATTTTCTATTATGGTAATAAGCACATAGCGTGCTTTTAGATTATTGAAGTTAGGGCCATCTTCTCCTTCATAGAAAGTAGATCCATCAGCTTGGTTAAGACTTAGCGAACCCCATTCTGTCCAATTGATCCCATCGTATGAGTAATCTATTACTGCTTGGCTGATACCTTCATCAGTTCTATCATTAGCATTGACATTCCAGAAGTGTGTCTGACCCAG
>ENA-ORXT01002433-ORXT01002433.1-marine-metagenome-genome-assembly--contig:-NODE-2433-length-22425-cov-9.376812_pt1 | contig 22425 bp, 29 predicted proteins | sample MGYA00237868_ERZ511482 | MGnify/ENA metagenome assembly ERZ511482
CCGGCCGCCCGCGTCCCCGACGCGGCGGCCGACGGGTGCTTGCGGCGGCGCAACCCGGCCGCCGCGTGGCGGGAGCGCGGGTGGTCGTCGGCCGACAACCGGCGCAGGTGGCGGCGGGAGCGGCGGCGGCCGGCGGCAGCCAGGACCTCAACCGCCAGGCCCGCCTCCCCCCCACCCCTCCCTCCTCTGGCCCCCCCAGCCAGACCTAGCGAGGCCACCCGCGCACAGCGACGGCGAGGGTAACGGTTACTCTTCCCTTGGGTCGGGCGCCCTCCCCCCCCCCCCCCCCCCCCAAAGCCGCCACAATCCACGATGCGTTGCTGCGCGTGCCGAAAGCAGCGGGCGGGGGCCGAGGGCCGCCGGCACACCCCTTCACCCGCTCCCACCCCCCCCCACGCTACCCGGGGCGCGCCCCGCGCGCGCGCCCCTCCACTGCCCGGCGTTCACCGCACGTTACGGGGGCCGGGGTGAAAGCGTGCCGGTCGCGTCGGACATGTTGGGGCCCGCCGCCGGGCCCCTGCGGGAGGGCCCGGCGGCAAGGGGTTTTGAGGGTGCCCGAGATCCAGCCAACCGGCCTGGCTGCAGCGTCCTGGGGGGGCAGCAGGACGTGCTGCCGTCGACCCAATGCGTCTGGAGACGGCTAGGCGGCGCTTTTTGGCGCGGGGAAGCGGCGGACGCCGAACGCCCTCTGGCCTGCCACGCTGTCTCACACCGCCCCAGGGCGGCGGCGTGGCGGTGCCCGCACCGCGAGCGTTCAAGGTTGTGGGGGCCCTGGGCGGCGTTGGACGGTGCCTCGACGGCCGCAAACCGGTGGCCGCCAAAACTTCCGGGCGCAGGCGTCAGCTCGTTGCCGCCGACGGCCGCACCCCCTCTCGTAAGCACCAAAGCCACGCCGCAAGACAGGTGCGGGGCAGAGCGGGTAGGCCGCCGCCGACGATAGCAAGACCTCTGATTCGTCGTTGCGCCAGCGCGCCGGGGTCGCCACCCATTGGCTGGAAGTCACAGCCCCTTGCCACGATCCGGGGCACTGTGCGGCGCGTGCGGACCGGGAAGCGGCAGGAGCCGACGGGGTCGTCACGGCGTCCACGCGTCGGTTGTATGATGGGCCCGAGGACGCGTGTTTGCTTGGCGGCCCGAGGGGGGGGCACTGAGTCGTGTGATGGGCCCGCGCGGCCGAGCGCCTCCGGACCACTGCCCCTCGGTAGTGTGGCAGGCGGCTCTGGGCGCTGCTCGTGGCGGCGCAGCCACCCGTCGTGCCGCCGGCGCAGCGGTGGGCTTTGCGGTGCCGGCGAGGCTCGCGAGACCCACTGGAGGCGTCTTTGACTTCTGTTGCAGCAGACCCCCTCGTTGCTTCTTCCCTCTGGCTCTCTGTTCTGTGTGCACACTGGAGAAAATCGCGGTCCAGGGACTCCCAGCTCAGTGGGCGGGTCGGCCGGACGCAGACTCAGGTGTCGGCCAAGCCACGAGGACGATCCCTTCGGGGGTGGCACGGTGTAGTCAGTGCAGACCGCATCCCAACAAAACGAGAACATTTTAGCCCCTTCCGGCAACAGCGGAACAACCGCACTTCTGTTGGGCCGCCGTAACTAAGAACAGAACGCGTTCAAGACGTGACTCTTTTCGGCAACGCTACGGGTATCTGTCGTGATGGGTCTTTACGATGGAGTCTCTTGTGCGTCGCGCCTCCCATTCCGGGAGTAAATGGCCGTCGACGGACAGAGCAAATTGAGAGCCCCGAGTGTTCGCTTTGAAACCACTCGAAAGGGACTTCAAGCAGTCCAAGAGCTCCTTTACAAGGACGACTGATTAAGCACGAGAGCCCTCTGTGTAACTACCGCGTCCCTGACGAGCTTCCTGTTGGCCTTCCATGGAGGGTACCTGGATGCAGTGCTCAGACGACCTTTCACCTTACCCTCTCAAGCACCGGCACGGCATGCGCAGACGTCTTTGTAAACGTCATCGCCGGTTGCGCGACGCCACTGTCTCTTGTCTCACGCACTGCTTTCGTCCCCCCATCAGTCTACGTCGGCTGCACGTCCCTGCCCGGGCTTTCCTCGTACCTTGCGGGTGCTTGGCCCGTGGAGTTCCTTCTCTTCGACCGGCATGACATTCCATACCTCGCTCAAGGCGATCTTCTGCCCTCCCCCCCTTCTGACCCTCCTTTCCACTGTCGCGTGCGGTGAACTTTCATTGCCGTACGACTTGGTAGTTACGGCGGTGGTGGCTACGTGGTTGCTAGGCACCCAGGAGCTCGATTAATCCTGCGGCGGCTCAAGCTACGGGTGCCCCGAGGTCTTGTTGTCTTCGAAGTGTGCCGTGCTCTTGCCTCTGGGCATAGACCTGTCGTGCATCACAGAAAAGGTAGACGCTCAACATGTGTGGTGGGAGAAATCGCGGCAAGATTGGTTGGAAGACGCCACTAATGATGTATTTACGGGTCTCTTTCTATGGGGTGAACTCCATATCCTCGCTCAACAAGTTATTATACTGTTGGTCGTGCTTTGATAATTCGTAGACTCTGACATGTGTCCTCGAGCTGATAAACTCAAGCCGCAGGCTCATCCAGTTCCCTGAGAGCAACACTTCCAATCATGTTCTGAATGAATCACGAGATCAGACCTCAGCACAGAACAGTTGCGGAACCGAATCGTGCATGTTGAACAGACGTCTGAACAAAGTCACGTTTTGTTGGGGCAGCCACCTGCAACGGGGGCGGAGGTACAGGCCTCACGTTGAGGTGCCCCTCCTTAGGCAGCGCCTGAACAGCTTGATCTCGTGGCCCCACCGGCGGCGCCCCCGACTCGGCAGTGTGTGCGGAAGGGCGTTGGGCCACCCCCGAGCAGGTGTGCGAGGGACGGCGGAGCGGAGGCTGCAGCTGCCCCCATCCCCCACCGAGGACTGTGGCAGAGGCGCGTGGCCGTCGCGTCGGTGCGCAGTCGACGCGCACCTTTTTTCTTGTGTTGATCGAGGCCGGAGAGACACTGCTCTCTGCGGTGAAGGGCTTGGCCAGCAGAGCACCCAGCACACTTCCGCCGACCTCGCCACATGGGACTCCTCGTATGAATAGTGGTCTCAAACTGGCAGGATAAACGTCAGGTAAACTCAGACGGCTGGCTCGTACGTGCTTTGCTTGGTATCCGACAAGTGAACTTTCGCCGTCCAAGTATCAGAGACGTGAAGCACAAAATCCAGGTCTGCAGCACAGTTTACGAACATGTCATATAGCAACTCTCGGCTGTTGCTGCAATCCAAAGCCGGCTTCTGGGAAAATGTGGCCGGTGGTCCAAAAGCAAAAAAGTGCATTAACCAAATCTGCGCCCTCGTCGGAAAAGTGGGGCGCATGCTGATTTGCTGTACTGATGCTGGTACCCACAAATTTCGTATTGCCTCAGACCTTTAGGGATGCGCATCACGCCGCTTTTTGGGTGGCGGGGTGTAGGCTTGTTGAGTGCGCCCCGATTTTCGGGGCGCTGGTGCGTAATGCGCCCCTGAGCGCCCTTTGGGCGCTCAGTGCGCCCTGAGCGCCCCTCAAGCGCCCGTTGTAGCACCCATAAATGATCAGGAAGCCCCCTCTTTTCTTACATTTTGACTGTGTTTCGTGGAAACTAGCGACCATCTGTGAATTTCTCCATGCATGTGAAAGAAGGACTGCTGACGGTCATCCGCAAGCCCCAATATGTCTGCGTGCCGCCCACAGCGGCAGCTCCCAAGGAAAAACAAGAGAACAGCTGAATATGTTCCAGGTGGTGATGTAGACAACCAGACCGTCCGGCGATGAGGACAATAAACACACTCACACCATGCACAGTCACGCCGACCTATTCACGTCTGCAGCCTTGGCCAAGTAGATATCCTTGCCAAAGATGTCTTGCAGTCTTCGGAGGTGGTTGAGAAGGATGCTGCTGCTCTGGCGCCGAGACGAGGGCCGTCGCTGCTGCCATGGTCACCTCCTGACGGGCTCTTCCCGCCTTACCGCTGGGGCACCTCCAGCCAGGGCTGTGCGCCCATAGAGGCTGCTGACAGAGTCGTCCGGCACTCGGTCGACCACGTAGTTAAAATGTTATGACGTTTATTATTCAGAGCGCCCATCAAAGCGCCCAGGAAACCGTGGGCGCTGGGCGCTCGAGCGCCCACTGAGCGCCCATTGAGCGCCTAAAATGCGCCCAAAAAGAGCACCCTGGGCGCACTCAACAACCCTACAAGAGGGGCATGACAGGGCCCGGGGATATCGGAAACCAGCTCATACAATCAGAGGCAGTGGGACGAGGGGGGGGAGAGTTGCGATTGCCACTCGTTAGTTAAGAGGACAAAGGTTGCAACCGGTGGATTGGGTCGGATTGGACATTCGAATCGTGACGGTTGTGAAGCGGGAGGTAGATCGGTGGATGCGTTGGTTTCCTTGGATTGCGGTCATGGGCCCACTAGGACCGCCTGATATACCCCAGGCGACCCCTCTGCCAGTCGTAGGGAAGACCTGCTCCCAGTGCTTCTCCAGGCACTTCCACTCTGCGCGTGTGCAGGGCCTGCGGCGCACGTCACAAAGCGGAGCATGCGCCTCCCCTGTGCTAAGCCGCCCACCGCCGCATAATCCAGTCACCACGCCACGTACAATCTCCCCGAGCTCACCACAAGAAGGGGGGAGCCCACCAAGAGATACAAAAATCAAGTACAAACAAGTACAAGTCATACGAAACGGAAAGCCAACAAGTACACGAGCTTGAGTCACTAAGAGCCGGCGTGTAAGTAAAGCTCCAGTCAAATTCCCGAGCAGAGCTCAACAGCACGCCAGTTACATTGGCGTTATTGTATTGCTGACCCCGCAATGCTGTCCTCATCGCTCCGGAACGGTAGTGGGACAGCAAGGAACGAAGACATGCAATTGGTCGATCAGACGGGCAGCAGCGCATACCGAGCCCGATATTTACAGAATGTGCCCGTACGGCCCCCGATCGCACATTCGACGTCTTCGTTTCTGTGCACTTTTCTGCGTATCTCCCAGAAAATCTCGATATCGCAACGATATCGGGCCCGTTGCCCATCTGACACGGACTGGATCAGAAGAAAATCTCAAGAAAAAGAAGAATCTTGAATCTGCACCGAACTGACCGTCAGAGAGCCAATAGAACGTCTCAGATTCGTGCTGGAGAGCTGTTTGCAAGTACTCTTGACCAATAACTGGCCAGTTCTACAAGAACCGTATGTCCAGGAACCGTTGTTGATCGATGAGGACAGAATTGGGTAATCAGCAACAAGTCCACCGGAACGAACGTCATCGATACTGTCCCAAGCAGTCGGCGCGATTTTTCTTGTGGACGGTACACACTGCGGGTCGGTATTTTGTGGCCGGGATAGTTCTAAATTTGCTGTCTCGTAATTTTATCACGAGTAGACGCAAAAGAATGTTTTGAGATAGCCATGCAAAGCTCACGTGAAATGGCCTCAGCATGATTTGGAGGATCATGTGCACAACAGTTCCGTAGATCAGCGAGAATCCTACATTTCAGATTGCCTGATTCTCGAGTGACCTGTGCGATTCAGCAGTTCATCACTACATTTTCTGGACTTAATCAACGGATCATCTTCGGGACTGATTCTAGGATCATTCCACATGCAGTGTCATCCTGACCGACAGATCATCTCGGGGTCTGTCATTCGAAAAAATGTGAGGACTTGTTCATCTGACAGTCTGACTGCCTCTTTCGCAAACAAAATGTTCACTTATTCCGTCAACGGCGTGAACAAAATCCTTTTGACACTCGGACCAATGGCCATCGTCGAATCTGACATGTCACTCATGGGATTGAATATTCTGATGCAAGTGCTTCTGACATGTATGGGGCCGGGGGATTGCGAGTTCGGGACGTGCTGTGTTTGGACGATACGGGACGAGATTGCCACTGAGCTGAGAACGAATTAGCTGGGCGTGAAGGAGGCCCAATCATTAATAAATCGGGACTGGGTGCGTCCGGGACTTTACGGTATTCTCGATGTGCGAGCTGACGCATGTTTACCCAGTTCCCATCCCCTCTGCGCCGGGAAACAGCGTGTCGGTCGCACGACTACCAAGTCACATTGAGACTCCCTCTGCACACGCTTCGTGGCACAGTAGCGACGCTTCATGGGCAGGTCTTGCTATCTGAACGGTTTCGGAAGACCCTCCTCACGATGTCACTTGAAGTACTCCAGGCTATCATCTACGATCGAGTCCTCGAGGCAGGAATCTAGATCAATCTTGCGCACTTGTTCACTCAATCTATGACGACCATCCCCAGGATGATTGTACTTCGACGCCAGGACAGTCTTGAGCACGATCCCCAGCATGATCTTACTCCCAATTTAGGACAGTTTTCAGCGCGATACGCAGAACGATCAGAACCAGCGAATTCCCTGGCCTTCAGGACAGGGTGCTCTCAAAGTGTAGTGATGCACACATATACTGAGAGCACAGGACTTGATCTCCGTTTCAGAGGTGGCAGTCTGCATTCGCGTTCTCAGGGATCTGAAGGCGTGTCGGTGTGGAATATCGCGATGACGATGAAAGCGAATAGAGTTACATGGCTGGAAGGACTGTCCTGCCACAAGGGTCACAGGGCCCGGACGGTGCCTTCCCCCCCAACCGCCCGGAGCTGCGCACGGCGACCACGCGTAGCGAATTCCGGGGTTTGACGCGCCCGCGATGACCCGCGGATGATCGTGCCTGCGCGCCGCCGCTTGTTGCGGCGGCTCGTCGGCGGTTGCTGACGCCATCTAGCGGCGCGGTTAGAGGCGCCCCGTCGCGCGGCGGTCGGTCTCAACCGCCCCCCCGTGCGCCGTGTCGGCCGCCCCGCCCGCCGTGCGCAGGTGCGCTGCGTGGCGGAGTGACGGCCCCTCCTGTGGGCGTCGCGCGACGCCGGCGGGCCGCCGCCGCTGCGGTGGCGGAGGCGGCACCCCTTTCCCGGCCCCACGTTCCCCCCGCCACGGCAATGTGGCTGTTCGTGCCCCCGTGCACGCTTGCGGCTATGGAGCCGGCCGGCGTGCCCTCCCTACGGGAAAAACCGGGCGAAAAAACCGGCATCTCGTAACAGAAACCGGCATACTCGACTCAATATTCCGGTTTTGTGGCACCCGCTGGGGATCGACTGATGTGCACCGCTCACCGCCGCTCACCGTCGCCTGCTGCTTTCCACCTCCTATTTTATTGGACAAGGAGAGGGGCTCAACAATTTCCGTCAAGAGGGGGTGCCCCCGAGGACATGAGGGTGATCCCGAGGCCAGCCCCTGCGACGGTCGCTTAGCCTCAACTTGAGAACCACGACGGCCCATCGAAGCGCACCATCCGTCCATCACGCCCCCCCCACAACCACCCCCCTTCCTCCTGAGCTCGTTCTTCCACCGCTCGCCTCCCCACTGCTGTAGGCAACTCTTTTCCCATCCACGCAACCATGGAGCCCCGGACCGTCGACACGCTGTCGGTCGACTGGTTCGACCACTGGCCCCCAGCCTGCTCGGGACCCCCCGCCCCGGTCTTGCCACGCAAGCACGGCGGCAGCGGCGGGGCACGCACGCGCACGCGGCCAAGCGCGTGGACGGCGCACCGCGCCAACGGCGCGGAATGGGACGGCGGGCGGACGGGCGTGGCGGCGCGGACGGCGGGCGACGGCGGGTGGATGGTTGAGTAACTGAAGGGCGCGCTCTCTCTCTTCTTTCTTGCTTCCCCCCTGTCCCCCAACGTCCTTGCTTCTCGCTGCCCCTCTGCTTCCTTCGGTGTTTTTCTCCCCCGCTTCCATGTTGGACCAGGACCATCGGCACGTGCCTCTGCTTCTTATCTGCTTTGCATCTTTACCCTCGCTTTGGTCGGCGCGTTGCCGACCCGGGATCCGCGTATGGACCCAATTGCTCATGCTCAAGGTAAACGTTACGTTGTTGGCCGTATTTGGGGAATGAAAATTTGGAATATTCACGGATCGGTACAATTTGAGATCCTGTCCAGGGCCGTGCACCAGCCTGTGGTTTGGATGCAACGACGCTCTCCATCCCTATTGGTCGATAATGAAATGAACGGATGAGAGTGACGGAGCTCTGCCGCAGTCCCTCGTTTCTGCGGTCCTCAGAAGCCCAGGTATGCCGCTTTTTTGCCGTGAGGAGGTCTCAGACACCGGTCAATGTCTCACTGATGCCGTTTTTTTCCGGTATACTTGGGTCCCCTGAAGGGCCCTGTGGTGCGTCCCAAATTTTAGGAAACCGGCATAGTTCTCGATAGGAGTATGCCTGTTTTTGACTCCGGCTTTTCCCGTAGGGCGGTCTCGTGGATCATCGAGGGCGGACGCGGCACAAATTTCGCGGCATCTATGAAGGCGCTAACGCCGCGCCGCGTGAGCTCAAGTCATCGTGGGGGGCCGGTCGCCTCCATTGTCATGCGGTGTTTGCTACCGCCCGGTCGCCGCGCCGCGTGCGGTCATGTGAATCGGCGTGGACGGACGCAACGGTCGTCGCGCGGCGTTCTTTTCCGCGCGCGCGCGAAACTGCGTGCGCCCAAAGCGTTGACAGCGGGTGTGCGCGTCCGCGGTCTCGCGGCGTTCGTTGCGTCGCAAACGAGGCGGTGGGTGCGGTCAGGTGGTTGAGGGGCTGCGTTAGCGGCGCCGATTGCGCGGCGTCTGTCGCATTGCGGGGTCTCGGAAGCAGGCGAGCGAGTGGCCGGGCGACGTCTGTCGAATTGCAGTGCCGGTGCGGCGGACGGTCGAGTCGTTTGAAGGGACCGGACGCGGCAGTGCTGTTGTCGTGGTCGCGCGCGTCGTGAGGGCGTCAATCGGCCGCTGCCACGGTGTGCAAGCGGCGTCGTTGCTCGTAGCTGCGCTTTTCGGGGGCACGTATAGCAGTCGTGGGACGGCCGCTGGTGCGGTGCGCAAGCGGCGTTGCTGTTCGTGCCATTTTCGTTAAAGGCCAAGGCGTGCGGTCGTCGGTCGGCCGCTGGTACGGCGCGCACGTGGATCTGCTGCTCGTGGTATCGTTTTTTTGGAGCACGTCGTGCGATCGGCGGTCGGTTGCTGGCTGCCGCGCACGCGGCGTTGATGTTCTTGCCCTTGTCGTTGGGGGGCAAGTCGTGTGGTATTCGATCGGCCGCTGGTGCAGCGCGCACGCGGCGTTGCTGTTCGTGCCGTTGCCGTTTGGGAGCAAGTCGTTTGGTCGTCGGTCGGCCGTTGGTGCTGTTCGCACGAGGCGCTTCTGCTAGTGGCACTGTCGTTGGGCGGCGCGCCGTGCAGTTTTCTGTCGGCCGCTGGTTACTGCGCGCACGCGGCGCACCAGGTCGTGGCGTCGTCGTTGGGGGGCACCAGGGGTTGGTGAGGATGAATCCTTGGAGAATATATCCGCACAGGATACTCGTATCCATCCGTGATATGGGCTGAGGCTGGAAACTCGTACAATACTCAACTTGGAGGGAAAAGAGTAGAGCCGTCCTTATCGGAGCCGTTGTGCCTGAATAGACGGTACTCAGATCGGACTTCGGACACTCCGCTTGATCCGGTAAGAACATCGGTGAAAACGATAGCAGCAGTGGCGCCTAGAGATTCATTGGCTGGCTCGCAATCGAATATTCAAACAAGCCACCTGTCCCATTCGTGAGAGCACAGTTAGTGCAGTTTCCCGAACTTTGGTCGATCCCGACGAGAAGAACTGTGCTGAACAGATGTACGGCAGTCATGCATTGGGCCGGATACGAGCTCTCGGCAAATCAGCAGTTGTGCGGACTGCAGGTTGCTCTTGCTCTCATGGTCCAGAAGTGATAAGATTGTAAAACGTATCTCGACTGCTGATGCGACGCTCTGAATTGGGTCCAGCGAGACCTGGTTTCAGCCTGCAGCACACGCGTTTCTGACAGTCCTGCCGAGGGCACCAGATGGCGACTGAACCAGGGCAGGCGCCTGTCCGGCCGATCTTTCTATGTTTCCCATCCCGCTCGCCATGCCAGAAGAGTTGCGATGTTATCGAATGTCGCAATCGGATTTTGTCCTAGATCGTTGCAGACGCTGAATCCGATATGCCTCGTGATCTCCTCCAGAAAATCTCATTTCTGTCGAATTTGAGATTTCGCTACCGTCATGAGCCCGGCATGCAATCATGATGGATTGCTGATCCCCGAATGTTGTCCTGAGGGACAAGACACAGAGACTGACTGTGAATAAAAGCACTCCATTGGTCTATCTCGACAGTAAGAAGGCATCAAAGCCAATAGAAAGCCCGCATTCGGTTCCAGGACCTTGCATCCGGCAGAACTCCCTGTTTGTTTCCGCATAGTCCGATTTTCTTGGCACGGAACAAGCTGCCCACGCGAGATTTTTAGGATGTCCACTGTCTCCTTGCGAGAAGTGGAGAATGTAAGAGGAGCTGATGTTGATTTCCAGGCTGCATGGGCTTATGTAAGCAGTCAGGAGCACCAAGTCAGTCCCAGGAGCGCATCTGATAGGTGGAGAGAGCCTGTCCGCAAGTGAGTCTCTGTCCACCGGGACAAAATTGGGGGAGCAGCAATATTTCCACGGTTTGTATCGGAGTACTGACCAAATTTCAGATTCCACTAATCTCTTGGGGACACGTCGTGCGGTCGTCGGTGGGCCGCTGCTGCGGCGCAATCGCGGCGTTGCTGTTCGCGCCGTTGTCGTTTGGCGCAAAGTGTTGCGGTCGCCGGTCGGCCGCTACTGCGGTGTGAACGCGGCGCCCCTGCTACTGGCATTATCGTAGCGGGAAAGCCGTGCGGTCGTCGGTCGGCCGCTGGTTGCCGAGCGCACGTGGCGTTGCTGATCGTGGCGTTGTCGGTGGGGAGCAATTTGTGCGGTCGTCGGTTGACCACACGTACCGCACGCACGCGGCATTGCTGCTCGTGGCATTTTCGTCGAAGGGCATGTTGTGCGGTCGTCGTTCGGCCTCTGGGGTGTTGCGCACGTGCAGCTGCTTCTTTTGGCATTGTCGTTTGGGGGCGAGTCGTGCGATCGTCGGTCGGCGGGAGGTGCGGCGCGGAAAGAGCGGTCGTCATTCGGCCGAGGGTGTGTCGCGCACGCGGCCATGCTGCTCGTGGCATCGTAGTTGGGAGTCAGTTCGTGCAGACGTTGGTCGGCCGCTGCTGCGGGAAGCACAAGGCGTTCCCGTTCTTGCCGTTGTCGTGGAAGGTCGAGTCGAACGGTCGTCTGTCAGCCGCTGGCACGGCGCCCACGCGGCGCTGCTGTCTGTGGCATTGTCGTTGGGGGGCAAGTCGTGCGGTCGTCGGTCGGACGTCGGTTGCCACGCGCACGTTGCGTTGCTGATTGTGGCATCGTCGTTTGGGGGCTAGTCGTCCGGCTGTTGGTCGGCCGGAAGTAAGGCGCGGACGGTGCAGTCGTCAGTCGGCCGGGGTTGCGGCGCGGGCGCGGCGGTTCTGCATGTGGCATCGTTGTTAGGGGACAAGTCGTGCGGTTGTCGATTTGATGGAGGTGCGGCGCGCACGCGGCGCTACTGCTCGTGGCATCGTAGTTCATGCGCAAGTCATGCCGTCGACAGTCCGGTGAGGGAGTGGCAGCTGCGGACCCGAGCGAACATGTACAGGTTATGAGGGATGTTTGTTGCGCTGGCCATACTTCGCAACAGCGTAGCCAGTCACGTTATCCACGAGAATGTCAGTGTCAAGCGGTCGACCCTCAAACGGTGGGCGGCGTAATTTCGCAACCAGGAATCCCCCTGGCGCGATCTCGTTCACCGAAATTTCCACACGACGAACTTTTGGTTCGATGACCGCCTCATGTTAGCTTTCATCATTCTCATTCGGGAGAGCCTCTGGGCGCTCCTCCGTGAGCGCGCGGCGATGCCCGCTGCGATGCGCGACCACCCAAGCGGAACTTTTGTGGGTTTGCGGTGCTCACACAGCACAGTCGACCTCCACATGCGACGGCTTGGTTTAACGCGAAAGGTCCTCTTACATTTTTTTCGAAAGTCGCTGGAAGCCGTTCGATGGGCCCACGCCGTCGCTCGTGCGAGGATTCCTCGGAGGTGCATCGTATCAGTCGACAAGGCGCTCACGGATTGCGGCGACGTTTTTTCGCCGGTACGGTCGTGCGCTGGCCGTACAGCGATCCCAGGAGCGAGGCCGTGATCCACGGGTTGTGCCCAGAACCAGCACGACGATGGCTGTCTCGTGTGACGGAAGCATCGTCAACTTCTAGTCCGTGGCTGATCGCGATGGGGGGCTGAAAGCGGCAGACTGGCGTCTTTTTCTGCAACTGCTCATCCCGAAGCTCGGTGTGTACGTGCCTGGGTGGCCGTGGCATCGACAGCTGTCCGATTGCGTGGTCATGTTTACCAACGCGCCCATACATAATGTCACGGACGACACCTTCCTGCGCAACAACGGCGTACCGTTTTGGCGTCTTCCTGCCTACAGCCCGGACCTGAAGCTGATCGAATGTGTTTTCAACGACCTGAAAGTGAATATCAGAAACCTGGTCTGCATGTGACCCGATTTGCTCGACAATCCGCACTTGTTGCAGGCCCTGGCGACACGGTTCATTACGCGCCGCCCAGAAATTGGCCAATTGGATTGTGTCGAAAAGGTCCTGGTATCGATCCTCGTTCAATGAATTCCAGTCGATCATGATCGGACGGACAGATTGTTGGCCCCCAGCAATCCTTCCTAATCACCGGAAGCGACTGACAGCGAGTGTGTCGTCATCATGTGTCCCAACGACCCTTCTCCAGCGATGTCGTCCCTCGCGCGTCTGATCAGCATCTGTGATCTGACAGGGAGTGGTTGGAGCGCGTGGCCTGAGATGGTAGACAGCTGCCTGAACATTCAATTGACGTGATCAATCGTTTTCTGTTGATTGAATGGTCTGTGATGATCAACGATATCGGACTGCTGTGCGTCATGGTCGTCTTGCCACCGCTGGGGGTATGTACATAGTCATTCAGCATCTGCAGCCACGCCATCGATGAACACGAAATCTTGGCTTCATTTCTTGAACAACGCCTCCAACTCAGGCCGAGACGTGCGCGCGTCAGGTGTTTTCAGCAACAGCGTCTCAGCACGGCACGTCTGGGACCGCAGCGACCGCTTCGACATATGGTTTCGCGCGGTCCGTCAATCCGTTTGATGCCATCCCCAGCGGTGACCGTGGAGTCTCTGGTGTGCTTCCTCTCACGTTAGACACAAGCAGTTGACATTGTCCCACGTCGCTGTCTCTTTTCTCTCTTCGCTGTCCATTCGACATCAACAAAGCACAAAGAAAGAATCATGAAAGAGAGTCCTCGTGGACTGGTCCCCCGAACTGGCAGGCTTCGATTGCAGCCCCAGGCGCGCAGCCCAGTCCGTGACGGCCGCACTTGCCGATTTCTTGCAAGTCGAAGAAGTTTAATTTAGTCAAGTGGTCCACAAAATTCCGCATTTACACACTCTCACGATTTTCGAACGAGATGAAAACGGTGTCCGGTGGACATCAGTGGAAACGAGGTCGTTTCAATTCGCGCAGATCGACTATCTCGAGCGTTTGTCCTCTCGAAACGGAACATTTTTGAAGGAGTGGCTCTCGTCGCGCGACTATTGTCGCGCGTCCCTCCCCAGAATTGCGCCACAACCCGCCTTGAGGAGAAGGTGGCGCCTCGGAGTGTCCTGAAGGTGTGTGTACACAGTGTGGTGCTCCAGGGAAACCGCAGCCTTCGACTTGGAATGGCCGGTCGGGGATCTGGCGACACAACTATTCGCTTCGGATGGCATGTCCAACGGCTAAGGCCCGTTCCGGGACACAGGCAGGCGTTTGTGATAGCGTTTGTGACGAACATTGTCGAACGCTGGTTGGTTGAAACCAGTCAAGCGCCAGGGTTCGCCGAGTCGATCCTGAGCATGCCTGGACTGCGCCACTCCACCAAAGCCGTGTGACGAGGCAGGCGTAACTGGCTGGCTGGGGGATTTCGTGAGGGGCCAAAACGAATGAAGCCGGAGCTCCCGGTCGCAATTGAATATGAGCACAGGTAAACTGCATACAGGTCGCGGCTGGCCGCCGGCACGCCGCCGCGGCTTTTAAAGGAGCGGTCTGTAGCGGTGTACCCTCGCAAGGCACGTACAGATGCTGCGCGCGGTCTGCTGAATTGGCCGGTTTTGTATCAATCGCATCCAAGACGAGTGTGTCCCGCCACCATCCGCACGTTTGTTTCGTTTGCGCTCTGTGAGGGGACCGGCGGCGGGGGGGGGCGGGTCGAGTGAAACCGAAACCAGGTGATGCAGGCGCCGGAGCACGAATTAACTGATCACCATCGTTATTCACATGATCAGACACCTCGAGTTGCCTCCCTCGCTCCTCGGTTGACTGTCTGTCTGCTTGGATCCACACTCTGCGTCTGTTCGAGCGACCAAGTGTTCAAGCGCATTGTGCCCCCACACGCTCAGACCCAACCAAAGCAGCAGCGAGATGCATGTCAAGCGTAAATGCTTTATCCGCGGACTCTCCCGACGACTCCTTACTCTCTTGCAGTGCTCGCGACGCACCTCGGAGGTGAACCGACCGTGCCTGCTCTCGGGGCCCAAACCCGCCCCGGTCGGCGGAAGCCCACATCGTAGGTGCGTCCGGCCACAGCAACGGCACACACCGGTGATCCCTTGCTTCTCTGGGGCGAGCAGGCGTAGTGGTCAGTCGTACGGCTTGGTGCACGCCCCAGTGCAGAGCGTGTCGACACGGCGTGGGACCATACGGTTAAAGGTAATCAATCATCTCTCAAGCCGACAAACCAAGGCACGGTCAGCTGTAAATGGTTCGAACGCAATTAAGAATGGCACATTTAATTCCTGGCCATCACAAACCTACCTCCCAGCCAGTGTCCCAGAATGGCCCCAACAGTGTAGTGCGGCGTACCTGCGTATCAAACGCCCGTCACAAACCTGTTCCTGTGTCCCGGACCGAGCCCCAGACTACGAGCATCAAGCTCACACGGCCAAGTACCAGGCTTGCGTATCACTGTAATGATGCAATTTCACGAATTCAGGAGGGGTCTCGCCCCCGGTGCACTCAGGCGAGATCACTGTCAGCACTGGATGGTGAGGACAGCAGCAGACCGACATGGGCAACCCGGAGCCTGGTGAAACTAGAAACTGGCGATCCCACTGGCCGGCCCGTGTTGATTGAATTGTGAGACTCAACAATGCCTCCTGCCGACGGTAGCCCCAGTCTCTGGTCCAAAGACCTGAATTGTCCCGACTGCGCTTGGCGCTTCAAACTTATTCAAGTTTTGAACCATCAGGGCCCGAGGGAGCTGGCCAGCCGACTTCGCGTGGCTTGTCCGGTTCGGATAGACGGATGAGTGGAACTACTGCGGCAGTCAGCGTGACAGCGTCGCGCAGCCGCCCGCCCCCAGCCTCCAGTACCCATGTTACACCTCGACGCACCTTCTTCATCCACCGCCCCTCCCACACAACCTACTCACCCCACTCTTTCTTCTGCTATCCCACCTGTACTCACTGCCGTATCTTTCGTCGACCACTTGGGCATGACCATCTCATCTGGCGCCTCCGCGGTGCAAGATACCCACAGTGCTGAACCGCCGCCGTTTGTAGCGGATGCCTTGACTGCAGCCGCGCGCCGAGTGGCTACAGGGTCACCAACCACCGATTTGGTCGGCACTGCCGCGTCGGCAGTGGCTGCAGTGCGCGCTGCCGGCGCGGCGGCCGCTGTGGCGCCAGTGTCCGCGTCGACATCTATCGGGCCCACGTCAACCGATTCCGACTTCCTGGCAGCTGCTGCTCTAGCCGTTGCGGTCGGCCGTGCAGATGCACGTGCCGGAGCGTCCTGCACAGTCGCCATGGGCGTCGCACCTGCGGCAACGGACAGACCACTTCTCGACACATCGGTGCGTGATACACATGCTGCCTTTACTGCTGCAGCGGCAGCCGTGGGTCGGAAGGCCGCTGAGGGGTCAGTCGCTGCTGTGCGCCGAGCATGCACCGGAGTAGCAGCGGCGGCGGTCCGTGCACGAATGACTGGGGGGCATAGCGGAACGGTAAATGGATCTTGCAGTGTGGCTTCGTCGGCTCGCCTTCGGGCGGCGTCGGACCGAGATTCGCTGGAGGCGACGATGCACATCGAGGTGGACGTGCGCATGGAGCATGACCGGAACCGTGCGGTAGCGCCTACCCGTTCGTACCTTTCCCATGTGCCTGTGCAGTTGCTCCGGAGCGAGGAGACAACCAGGGAGACCCTGCAGCACTCATGCAGGGAGCGGGGGCTCCCGTTTGGTGTCGCCGACTCCGAAGCATCGCTCGAAGCCAGCCTCGTGCGGTGCAATGCCCAGAACCGCATGACCTGGGGTGCGCGCATGATGTTCATGGCGAACTACGTGCGCGGACAAGCTGAAGAGAGCCGGGGGGACGTCAAGGGCTTTCAATTGGCCATGCTTCATCCCGCTGGGGTGGGCGTGGACCAACCCCCAGAGATTGCGAATGCCGGCCTCCCGGTCGCTCCTTCGGCTACTCTCGAGCATCGTGCCGCAACCCTCTGCTCACCATATACCTACTTAACACCGTCGCTGGCACGACCCCCGCATTGCCCGCCTGCACAAATCTGGGCGCGTCTTGCACCTGATGGTACGCCTACGGTCGAGTCGACTCAAAGCGGTCCTGCTTCCCAGCTCACCCCGTCACACGACGCTGCTCCACTTGCGTTGTCGTTTGAAACGCCTGTTCTTCTGATGTCCCAGACGAGACGGGGTCACGGTTTACTCCTGCACTTTTTTCTGTCTCTGCCCGGGTCGCCCCCGCGTCAGCCGAGTTGCTACCGTCGTCCCACCACGCCGCCCTCATGATGCAGTCGTTTACTGCCAAACAAGCTGCGCTCGTGAACGTGAACGTGTCTCACTTTCACACGCTCCGTGGGATTACACAGAACATCGCGACTGCGGTCAATGAAAGCTCCCAGTCGGCTGCCGCATCTTCCACCCGCCTAGACTGTGCCATGACCTCGGTCCTCGCCGGAAACGACGAGGTGAAGGAGGCGACTGCCGCCATCAAGGCTGCTCTACCACATTTGTTTAACTCCGCGCACCGGCCAAGCAAGCGGGCCAAGAGCATCGCAGGCAGCCGAGTACGGCAGCCTGCGGCTCGCAGCGGGCTCAGCGGCGGTGATGGCAGCGGGCGAGGCGGGGGTGGCGGGGGCATCGTGGGAAGCAGGTGCAGCAGGGGAGGTGCGGGCGGCCACCGTAGGTTGGCAGGCGAGAACGAAGGTGCCAAGAAGAACGACGGGGGTGGATTGGACCAGTACGACGGCGACGTCGCTGGCACTGCCACCCACACAATGCTGCCGCCTGCCGTGGTGACCAAGTACTACGACCCCATCGTCCAGGACATGACGATACCCCTAGTGATGAGGACGGACACTCTCGACACGCTGTCGCTCTTCACGCAGCTCAGCACAATGCTCAAGCTTTGTCGCGTGACGGCGGGATGTCAAGGCCTCTTTGGGGCGGTAGTTGTCAGTGCCATGTACCACGATGGCGTCAAGCGCACCAAGGACGTGCGGGAAAGGGGCGGCCAAGCGGGCCCAAACAACAACGCCAAGACGACCCGTATGACCAACATTGCCAAGAACAAGGTCCATCTGTACCTCCGGCAGTTGTGCTGGATGCACTCTGTGGTGCCACATCTGATCAAGGCACCAGCCGAGGCCTCTTTTGATGCCATGCAGAAGATCAACGTCGAGACGGACGAGCAGAAATTGCTGACGCAGGCTTTGCGCTGCATGGCGGACGAGTACGCGTTGCCATCGAGCCATCCCTTACGGGACCCCATCAAGGCCACTGCCAGCGTCCTCCGCAAGCAGCTCCAGAGGATGTCCAAGCGGCCAGGCGGCGGCCCCCTGGCTTCTATTCTCAACTCATCCCCTTTCAGAGAGCTCTTGGTGGAAGCAAAGAAAAATGTGCTCGCGAGGTATATGTAGCGTGTACCATTATACAAGAGGATTTTTTGTTCACTCGACCTGTCTTTGTCGTCGCAGTGAGTCGAGCAGCTGGTTGCCGGTGTGGTAGAATACAGTGGTTCAGAGCAGGTCGACGACTGGCGGTGATGGCAGAGTGCTGGGCAAGACAGCACGTGTTTGCCGCTGCCAAGGCCAGTGCAGCTGGCCCGCTGAAACATGTAATGCACCATGGTCACAATGACTACCACCTGAGCTGCATGACCTGCGCGAACGATCAAGACTCGCATCGAAATGCCAAGGCTGGTGTTGGGGGTGACGCATGGAAGCCTGAAAATGACAACCCACGTGAAACGAGCACAATTCGGAGTATATGGCAGCCCTCGTGAAGTGTTCAAAAATGCAATACTTTGTGTCGGGGCGGTGTCTGAGGGCTCAGACACATCCGAAAGTAACGTATCGTGTCGGTGACGTGTCAATGGTCCCTAGAGCCTATCAATGCGCCTGTTTGTTTCGATATATCATCTGATCTTGACGGTGTCTGGCGTGGCAAAGTGTCAGCCCTGGATCATCTTCTAGGCCGTGCAATTGGCTTGACACTGTGTCTGGGCTGTGTTTCGCAGCGTGTCAGGGGCTACGTCAAAGTCAGACAAGGGGCTTGTTTGGCCAGATCATGTCTGAGAGTGGATGGTTACCGCGCGGCTACGTCGTTTGACTGCGGCAAGAGGGCGCTAAAGATGTCGTGAGGGGGTCTGTTGGCTGCACGCAAGCGAGGCTTTAGTGGCAGACATTGTGAGAAAACAGCGCAGCTTCTAGACTATGCTACTCATACAATGCGTGTGTGACAATAATCAGGTCGGCCGCCATCGACTGGCTGTGCTGGTCACATGGCACTTCGCGCATGCCGACAGTCTGGCCAAAGGTTGCCACCGTCGACTCGCGCTTGCTTGCCGACGTGATGGGCCCGCCATTGAGGGTGAAGACGAAGCCTGTCTTCGACCGATGGCCGTCAACGACGCCCGCCCAGTCGGCGTCGACAAATCCCTGCAGCGGCTCGCTGCCGCCGTAGACCACCCCAAGGCGGGTTGTCACGCGGAGGTAGCGCTCAACCCTCTTTGCCGCGCGCGTGTGGTTTCGCTCAGGGCAGTACATGAAGCGCGACAGCACCCCCACGGCAAAGGCGATGTCCGGCATTGTCGTGGTAAACAGGTAGAGGAGAGAGCCGACCAACTCAGCGTACTGGTAACTCTCCGGCAGCAGGTCCTCGCCGGTCTTGGTCAGCTTGACCTCTCACGCCTTTGGCGCCTTGCTTGGGGTGGAGTTGTTTATCCCAAACGCCTCCAGCAGCGTCGCCGTGTGCCCCGGGTTGCTCAGAGTGAGCGTCTTCGCCTCGCGGTCACGCATTACCTTCATGCCAATGACGTAATTGACCTCTTCCAAGTCACATACATCGAACTTTGCCGACACGGAGCGCTTGACGGCAGCAACTCCAGCCAGCTTCTTGCTGGCCACGATCAGGTTGTCGACGTACACGAGAATAAAGACGCGCCCGTGCACAGGGTGGCACCCCTCGTAGAGGCACGGGTGCACGCTGAATCGCACTGCACCGTCCTTCTTGAGCTCCTTGTCGAGCTTGATTCCCACAGCCGCCCAGCCTGCTTCGTCCCGTAGAGCGCCTGATTGAGCCAACGCATCTCGTCCACGTCCTCCGGCTTGATACCGTCGGGGAGTTTGATGTACATCTCCTTGTCCATTTTTGCGTTGAAGAATGCTGTCTTGACATCGACGTGGTGAATCTCGCAGCCCGTGACTGCAGCCACAGCAAAAAAGCCCGTGTGGTAACCGCGCTAGGCACCGGCGCCCACGTCTCGTCAAAGTCCCGCCCAGGCACTTTGTTTAAACCTGGGGCCACGAGGCGGGCCTTGTAGCGCGTCATCTTACCCTCCGCGTCGTGCTTGATGTCGAACACGAAACGCTTCTTGATGGCCTTGCGCTTCTTGTTGTTCCCCTTAACCTTTGACCAGGTGCCAAGCCTTTTGTGTGCTGCCACCTTCTCCTTGATGGCCTGCTTCCGACGCGGCCAATCGGAACGAGCACGCGCCTTCGTCTCGCTTGCCGGGGGCTTTTGTAGGTCGCAGCCCGACTCAGCTGCACTCTTGGTTCCACTTGCCAAGTACGCCTTGGGTTCCTTCTCCCACCATGTTAGCTCGGGAGCTGGCTTTCGCATTGAGCGACGAGGCCCAGGTGCGGCGCTGTCACAGGTAGCAGGGCCTTGACCGCACGCCGGTGTCGAGCCATCGGGGCAATCCTCGACGCCCCTTTCGCTATCTTCAGCACAGGAGGGAGGGCCGACTTTGTTGTCGCCGTCAGAGGTGTCGTCGGGGTCGCACTCGTCCTCTTGCCCGCTGTCAGCGTCGAGCATGTCCATTGCCCCTTACTTGGCATCTCTCTTGCCGTCTTCACTGCCCGCCGTCAGCCGGGGACCGGCGCTTGACCCGCCTGCCGACGCCTCAAGCTCAGCCGGGTTCTCCTCCATCAGCACGTCTCGACGCTCAAAGACGTGGTTCGTCTGATCATCGAGGATGCGGTAGACCTTGCCACCGACCGTGTAGCCGACAAAGCGGCAGACGTCGGTCCTTGGCTCCCGCTTGAGTTGCTGCTTCTTGGGTTTGAGCGCCCACGCCGGGCTCCCACGAACGCGGAATTCCGCGACGTTGGGGCGTCAACCCGTTAGGGCCTCCAGCGGTGTTACGTTCAGCCCCGTCTTTCGGGATTTGCCGAGCGCATGCACGACAGAGGCCGACGCCTCAGCCCTAAGGTATTCCTCCGCTCCGGCATCGAGCATAGCAGCACGCACGCGCTCTATCAGCGTGCGGTTAACCCGCTCCGCTCTGCCGTTCTGCTGTGACTTGTACGGTGCTGTCATCTTCGACGTGATGTCCTTGTCCTCGTACCATGCCTTGATGTCCTGTGTGACGTACGACTTGGACACGTCATGACGGATGCGCTAGGCCTTGACTCCCGCCAGCGTTTCAATCTTCTCGATACGCGGCTTGAGCACCTGCGGTGCCATCCCTTTCGTCTTGATAGGCGTTGCCGTGATGAACCCCGTGGAGTCCTCCAGGGGCGTGACAAAGTCGATGGAGCCACCCAGCGAGTCAACGAGTAGGCCACCAATGTCAGTGTGTACCAATTTGCACTTGGTAGTCTCTGCCGCCGAGCGGGGGCTCGGCGCCTGCACCATCTTGCCGTCCACACATGGCACACACACAGTACCATTGACGCGTTTGGTGTCGGTCACTGACGACGGCATTCCGTCGACCATTGTGCCCGCCAGCTTGAGGTGTTCCATCCCAAAGTGGTTCAACCGACCATGCCACAGCTCCGCCTCCCCAGCGATGCGCGTCGATGCCGCGTTGGCCGACGCCTTGACCGACGTCACCTTGAGCACATACTGCTCCAGGTCGTTCATCTTGTCGACCACCGACGCCTTGTCGAGCACACCGCTCGAGCGAACAGCATCCCCGTCGCAAAGGTTGTAGCAGGCGATTCCGACAGACACCACCGCACCTCGATTGCGCTCGACCGCTCGAGCCGGGAGCAGTTTGCTAATGCGTTCCTGGACGACCATAGCCTCCCCGATTACCATGCGTGTCTGGGTATTTCCTTTGCCAACGTCCATGGAGACGTGGCCGTGCCCCTTGATTGGCACCTTATCGCAGTTAGCCAGGGTCACCTCGGTTTGGCTTCCCGCCGTCCGGACGTTGAAGCCCTCATTCCCGGCGACCATATGGTTGGTTGGGCCAGAGTCCAGCACTCAGGTTGATATCTCGCGTGTGCTCCCGTCAGCCTTGCTGCTGCCGGCATTGACGGTGAAAGAAGTGTAGGCCAGAGCGGCACCCGCGTAGGACGCGCCGCCGTGGCCGCCTTTACGACCGCCACCGCCGGGCTTTCCCATTCCCTTGATCCCGTTCGCCTTTCTCTTGTACCACTCGCGCTGCATGTGCCCTTTCTTGTTGCAGCAGAAACACACGACCGAATTCTTGTCAAACGACCTCTTGTGCGCCGCTACCGCAAAGGCTTGTGACTTGACGCTGTCAGAAGGCTTGGACGCGGCGACTGTAATGCTCCGCTGCTCCACTTGAAGCAGCATAGCCGTGACGTCCGACATGACGAGTTTAGTGTCCTTGTTCCCCAACACTGTCCTGAGCATCCTGTAGTCTGCCGGGAGCCCTGCCCGGACACGCAGCGCAAGCGTGTTGTCGTCCACTGGGGTGCCGAGCATGGCAAGCTCGTCCCGGAACATCTTGGCGCGCGACGCAAATTTGATGATGTTCTCATCGCCGCCCTTCTTCAGGCTGCTCAGCTCGTCCATGAGCCGCAGAAGCTGCGCGTTGTCTCGCGCCTCGAACATGACCTTAAGCGCGTCCCACGCCTCTTTGGCCGTGTCCACCGAAGTGACCGTGTTGAGATGCACGGGCTTGACCGACATCTGGATGGTCGCCAGCGCCGCCTCGTTCATGGCGTCCCACGC
>ENA-ORXT01002434-ORXT01002434.1-marine-metagenome-genome-assembly--contig:-NODE-2434-length-22420-cov-3.342568_pt1 | contig 22420 bp, 22 predicted proteins | sample MGYA00237868_ERZ511482 | MGnify/ENA metagenome assembly ERZ511482
GGAATGTAGTTAGCAATGATGGTGATAGTATTAGGATTATCAGGACTTCTGAATGCATACAAATCAGTATTATCTGATAAAGGATCACTCGAAATCAAAGGTGCTTCTCTATGACTAGATGCATATAGCGTACCCGAAAAAAGAATGGTCAATAATAAAGAATATGTAAGCAGATCGCGGGTGTACCGCCAAGCTAGATTGGTTTTTTCAAACATAGTACATTAATGTTTTTAAATAAGTTTCTGTATTAAACAATGCCATTTAATTCCCTTAAGAAGAACCTATGGATTAATTCGATAATTATTTAGGAGAATCAGAAACTAAGCAATACACAGTATGACTACACTTTGAGAGAGGTGAGAGAGGTGATAGATCATCAAGTTAATGTAAAGACAAGAATTTTAAACCATGTCTTTTCTACTTTAGTCGCAATTCAACTTTTTGAGACCTTTATCTATAAAATGTAATATACGAGTGAAAAATTAAAATTGGATTTAAAAAACTCTTTTTTTTTAATAAACTTTAAAAAATCTTAATATGTATGAGTTATAGACTAAATATGTTAAAGGCACGCAAATTGTTATGAGCCTAAATCATCGATTATAACAAGCGTATCTCGGCAAAAAAGATCACATAACTAAAGCACAAATTTCTATTAAGACAGTTCCTACACAATGCTCTAAACCTATAGAAGGTACTTCTATTACCCAGATAACATTTGTATCTGATATCCTGTCAATATGGCTGCGGTCTGCATCTATTACATTAGCCGTAGAAATAAGCCTCTCATCAAAATAACATCTTTGTTAAAGGTCTATAAAAATCGCTTTTGATACTTCTTAATGATAACTGTAACCAAATGATATGAAAAGCAAGGATATAATTGATTGCTGTTACATATTATCCATAAAAATATATATCAAAACAAAATAATGTTTCCGCAATATTGACGGTATTATATTCCAATCTATAAGCTTATTATAGAATAATTAAGTTATTTATTGACAATTTGAAATATTATTATTAACTTATGTTTAACTAAAACCCTAAATTATGGCAGAACTTTTACTAGTATTATCCGTATTTGCAGTATCTGCTTTATTCACTTATGCATTATATGCTGTAGGTGTACTCAGAGAAGATATGTAAAAGAAAATCAGATTGTTGCAGATCTAAGCGGGCTATCATATTTATGATTGCCCGTTTTTTTATGTTTTTTATCTAAATCTATATGGTATTAAAATGCTGAGCCTTGATCAATACGCACTTAGATTCCTTAAGTTAAAGACACTCACTAATCCCCATTAACTTTACTTTAATACACATTCAGCAATGGTTGACGTCTTATAGATGTTACATTTATAATAAAAACACACCAGATGCGGAATGCAGTGTACACAATGATTTTGACAGTTTGCCTAGGAACGCTCTCAGCACAAATCATCCAAGATGAAGATGCATTGGCCTTGATTAATACATTGGAGCAAAAATATAATGCATATCAATCTCTCGAAGCTCAGTTCAAATTAACAATCAGTATTCCAGAAGACGAGCCAATCATTCGAAAAGGGAAAGTCATTCAAAAGGGTCAGGATTACTTTCTAAATACTGAATCACAAGATGTTTATTCTGATGGAAAATCCATTTGGATACACTTAAAGGACGACTCAGAAGTCCAAATCAACGATGTAGATGAAGATGATGGCTCGATGATGAATCTTTCACCAAGCGGCATCCTTGCAATGTTTAATAAAAACAATTATGAATATGCCATTGTCAAAAAAGAAAAATCACTAAATCAAATAGAGTTTAAGCCAATGGAAACAGATTCAGATATCTCTAAGATCAGAATAGAGGTTAATGTGAAATCTGACGAACTGTCCAATGCAACTGTATTCTATAAGGACGGTATTCGATACCATGTTGATGTGACAGATGTCGCGGCTAATGAAGTTTATGACGACTCTATTTTTAAATTTGATGCTTCTAAATATCCTGGCATTTATGTTGAGGACTTGCGAATAGATTAAATACTAAAAGTCTGCTCGGATCTAAATTCCCAGGAGAGAAAATCTAACAGGCTTTTAAAAGCTATCATATTTGTTTTAGTTTGCAACAGAATTAGAATAAGCAATTTTGAAATCTCTCCTCGTAAAACCATTTGCCCACTTCATTAAGGGAAGAGTCAAAGCCTCTAGAAAATTAGCTGTACAGCACCAAGATCGAATAAGACGAAGGTTAATTTCAATTGCGAAGGATACTTCATTTGGACGGGATCATCATTTTGACAAAATCAAGACTTATGAAGATTTTACAGAACACATTCCTATCAGGGATTACGAAGGACATCGCGAATATTTTGATAGAATAAAAAATGGTGAATCAAATGTTATGTGGCCAGGCAAACCACGGTATTTAGCCAAAACTTCCGGGACAACATCTGGGATAAAATACATTCCAGTTTCTGACAATAGCATTAGTAATCACATCCATTCCGCTAGAAATGCCTTATTGAACTTTACATCAAAAATGAATGACACGTCAATCTTTGACGGCAAGTTGATTTTTTTATCAGGCTCCCCTACTCTGTCTATACAAGGTGGAATCAAAACTGGGCGACTCTCAGGGATCGTTAATCATGAGATACCTTCATGGATCAAAGGAAACCAATTACCATCATATCCAACAAACTGTATCAATGATTGGGAAGATAAACTTGATCAAATCATCAAGGAGACCTATAATCAAGACCTCCGAGTTATCAGCGGTATCCCTCCATGGGTACAAATGTATTTCGAAAAACTCTTGGAATTTACTGGCAAATCAAGTATCAAAGAAATCTTTCCAAATTTCAATCTGTTCGTTTATGGTGGGGTCAATTATGCGCCATACAGATCCACCATAGAAAACCTAATTGGTGAATCTATCCATTCGCTAGAAACCTATCCTGCATCTGAAGGCTTTATTGCATTTCAAAATAACATCACCAACGACGGCCTGCTACTCAATACATATTCAGGTATCTTTTTTGAATTTGTACCAGCAGAAACCATCTTTGATCAATCACCTGAAAGAATCTCATTAGCAGATGTCGAACTTGATAAGGATTATGCAATTATTATCAATAACAATGCAGGCTTATGGGGATATAATATCGGTGATACAATCAGATTCGTACAAAAGGATCCATATAAGATCATTGTCTCTGGAAGGATCAAACATTTTATTTCTGCCTTTGGCGAGCATGTGATTGCAAAAGAAGTAGAAGAAGCGATCACCAATGTCAATAAAAAGCACCACTTCAATGTTAATGAATTTACCGTCGCACCAATGGTCAATCCGACAGATGGATCGACGCCCTTTCACGAATGGCTTATTGAATTTGATGTTGTCCCTGTAGATCTAAATCGTGTTGCAATAGCATTGGACAAAGAGATGGTTCGACAAAACATCTACTACAAAGACCTGATAGCAGGACAGATTATGCGTCCGCTTCAAATCACTGCTCTTCCAAAAGGCTCATTCCAAAAATATATGCGTAGCCAAGGTAAACTCGGTGGTCAAAATAAGGTGCCTCGATTAAGTAATGATCGGAGGATTGCGGATAAGTTGGTGGAATTGAATTTTGAGTGTTGAATAAGTTGTATGTTGAATAAGCTGATAGATGACGAGCAAGCAAGAAGGTTAATATACACATCTATCAATAATAAAACCCGATAATTGTCTTCTCGATATTAACTGCATTAATATTACAGGCTGGAAGTGAAAAAATTCTAGAAAAATGAACATTTTAAGATTATTTTATTTCAACAGTAAATACATTACCCTACCAAAAGAGGGATTAATTTGTCCAATCTATGAATTATCTTTACGTTGTTCGATCGAAAACTACATTGGATTTAGTCAGTTTGACACACAAACTTATACCTTCGAAGTAGACATTATTGGTCCCTCAACTCAAGAATTCACTGCTGATGGTGTTTTCCCTATAGACGTATATGCTGTTGATAATCAAGGTAATATTTCTACAGTTTGAACGCAGTCTTCACACTTGAAACTCCTTGCGATGAAGATCTACAAGAAGATGATAATCCTATTATAAGTGAACTTTATGAAGCGTTTAATTCGATCTGGTCAAGTGAAGTAGTGTCGGCAGGTAGTGTCGATTTTTCAGCAAAAACCTATATCGAACTTCAAACTGGATTCGAAGTTGTCAGTGAAAACAAATTTCTTGCCTATATCGAAGGATGTGATAATCCGAATAATTAACAATTTTCAGCGGATGCTTGATAAGAAATTGTAAGGAAAAGTAAGGACGCTTCGCTTTAAAGACTTAGCGCACTTCGCTTTGAGGTTTTAAAATGTTTATCACTATGAAAGATTAGGTTAATTCTTTATTAAAATGTTTACTTCCATTCGCAACTGAATTAAGAGCTCGTTTCTCAATTATGAGAACTACAATCTACCTTTCATTTATGTTGCTTTCAATATTGATCGGATGTGAAGAAGACAGCTTCCAACCTGAGCAAATCATTTATTCTATAGAGCATGCACTACTATTTCAAAATTCACAAATAGATACTGTATATGATAGAGGAGAATTAACATTAGCAGCAAGTCACAGTGGAAATCAACTTGTATTTTCATATTTCTTTAGTCAAGAACATAAGGCAAATGTAGCTGATGACGAATATGAGCAAGAACTATTTTTTGAGATATCACCTTTTGATACAATATTTGAATTTACTGAGAACCTGTACAATGAAACTAAACTTCAATTTAAAGATAGATGTTTTGGGAATTGTACTGGTGAATTCATAGCGATACATGATGGCAAATTAACTGGAGAAAAAATAGATAGTACAACATGGTTTGTCATTCTTCATTTAGATAATGAGTCTTTGGGCAGGATGAATAAAATTAGATTTATTGAGAATTTCAAACTACAAAATTGACATGTGTTATAATACTGCTGTAGTTGAGTAAAACTTATTGCACAGAACTCCACATTGGAATTCTCAAAGCTCGATCAAAAAGCAATACAACCAAAGTTCGATTAGCAATTGTCAAAATTACTCAGGAAGGATACTCATTCAATGTTGGATTTATCTACTTGAAAGTAAAATAAGTTACTTTACTTATACAAATCGCCCGTATTATGTTAATCGCCCGTATTATGTTAATAGTATATTAAAGGACAGATGGTATTTAGCAAAGAAAAGATTGCTACGTTACATATATAGTTGTAATTTTGCCGCCTTATGAAAAATAGCCTCTCCACTGCAGGTTTTTTGATTGTTTTAGCCACCATTGTTTTATCCTCATGTAGATCTGAGTTTGAGATCATCAGGACTAGCAATGACCCTGAAAAAATGTTAGCTGAAGCGAATAGACTGTATAAAGAAAAAGACTATTACAAAGCGATTACTTTGTATGAGCTGCTGATACCAGTCTATAGAGGTAAAACTGAGGCTGAAGATATCGCATACAATTATGCATATGCTCATTACAATCAGAAGAAATTCATCTCCTCCTCTCATTATTTTAAGCAATTTTCTAGCACATTTGCAAATAGTGATAGGAAAGAAGAAGCTGATTTTATGTCTGCATATTCTCATACGCAGTTATCCCCGACTCATAAACTAGATCAAAGTTATTCTGAAAAAGCGATCGAGGCTTTACAGGTATTTATTAATGCCTATCCTCAAAGTACAAGAGTGGCGCAGTGTAACGCACTTATTGATGATATGAGGTCCAAAATGGAGAAAAAGGCTTATGAATCTGCAAAATTGTATTATAAACTAAAGAATTACAGTTCTACTATAGTCTCTTTTGAGAATATGCTTAAAGACTATCCTGAAACTGGTAAAGAAGAAGAAATCAGATATCTCATCGCTAAATCAAGCTTTGAGTTTGCACAAAATAGTGTTTACGAAAAAAGAGAGGAACGGTATTTGTCAGCTATCGAAAAGTGTGAAATGTATATAAAGAAGTTTCCACAAGCAGAAAAGAAGTCGGAAATATCTACCTTTATGAATAAATCTACTAAAGAATTAAAAAAGTACACAAATGGGTGATCTTAAAACTAGAGTCCAAGGCTTAAATCCAAACATCAGTCCACGTAACATTCGGGATTTACTGCAAGAAACTGATAACATCTATGAATCTTTGGTAGTCATAGCTAAGAGAGCAAGACAAATCAATAGAGATTTAAAAATTGAATTGCATCAAAAGTTGGATGAATTTGCAACGCATACTGATGCTATAGAGGAAATCCACGAGAACAAAGAGCAAATCGAAATTTCGAAGTTTTACGAGAGATTACCAAATCCTGTCATCATAGGCTATACTGAGTTTACAACTAATCAACTCACATTTAGCAATCCAACCCAAGAACGAGAAGACGTACAATTGATCGAGGCAGAGAAGGAATCTTAGTCAATGTCTGCTTTAAAAGCTAGAAAAATACTGCTAGGAATCACTGGCAGTATAGCTGCTTATAAAGTTGCTATCCTTGTCAGGCTACTTATCAAAACTGGTGCTGAAGTTAGAGTCATTATGACTGAGTCAGCTGCCGAGTTTATCACGCCATTAACGATTTCTACCCTATCCAAAAATAAAGTCTTCACTGATTTTAGTGAAGCAGATGAATGGGCCAATCATGTCGAATTAGGACTGTGGGCCGACATCTTTCTTATCGCTCCTTGTACAGCTAAAACTCTCAGTAAAATGGCTGATGGCCTTGCAGATAATATGCTGATTGCAAGCTATTTATCTGCTAAATGTCCAGTGGTTATTGCTCCAGCAATGGATTTAGACATGTGGAAACATGGTAGCACCATATCAAACCTAAAAACCATCACATCTTACGGAAATAAAATTATTCCTGTCGGTCATGGCGAACTCGCTAGTGGCTTAGTAGGTGATGGACGAATGGCCGAACCCGAAGATATCGTCAATTATTTAGACGATCACTTTAGTGAAACAGAAGACTTATCTGGTCAGCATATTCTGATCACTGCCGGACCAACATATGAAAAAATAGATCCAGTCAGATTTGTAGGCAATCATAGCTCAGGTAAAATGGGTATTGCCCTTGCCGAAGAATGTACTAGTCGCGGCGCTAAAGTTAGCTTAGTTCTCGGGCCAAGTAAATTGACACCTGAGATCAGCAGTCCAAGTAAATTAATCAGGGTAACTACTGCAGATCAGATGTATCAAGCTTGTAAAAAAATCTACAAGTCTACTAGTGTTGCCATATTCGCAGCTGCGGTCGCAGATTATACACCTGTGATGACAGCAAAACAAAAAATAAAAAAGAAGACAGGTAATTTAAAAATTGAACTTAAGCGGACGACTGATATAGCAGGTGAACTTGGCAAAATCAAAAAAGAGAAACAAATAAACGTTGGCTTTGCGCTTGAAACAGAGAAAGGTGAATCGAATGCTCAATCAAAATTGAAGCGAAAAAACTTTGATATCATTGTTTTGAATTCCCTAAAGGATAAAGGCGCTGGATTCAAAGGGGACACAAATAAGGTCACCATTTTCACAAAAAGTGGAGAAATAAAGAAATATCCTCTCAAATCAAAGAAGAAAGTAGCGAAAGATATCGTTAACCACATTATAGATATGTTTTAAATCCATGATGCGCACAATACTAAACACAATTATTCTACTTGGACTCACTTTATCCTCTATAGGACAAGAGCTAAATCTTGATGTGACGATCAACACGCCAAAACTAAATATCGCAGACCCACAGGTCTTCAGGACTCTAGAAACGGCTATCTCAGACTTTTACAACAATTCGGTCTGGACTGATGACGATTTTGACCCTGAGGAAAGAATAGAAGGAACTGTCCAAATAAATATCAAAGAAGATTTATCCACAAATACTTTTGTTGCGGATTTTCTTATCTCTTCTGCTAGACCAATTTATAATTCTAACTATTATTCGCAGACGATAAAACTGATAGATAAAGATGTTAGTTTCTCTTACGAGCAATATGGTCCTTTATTCAATAATGCGAATTCTTTTTCAGATAATTTATCCGCGATATTGAGTTACTACGCCTATGTAATATTAGGTACAGATTATGACACCTTCTCTCCTCTTGGCGGAGAAAAGTACTTTCAAATCGCTCAAAGTATAGTCAGTTCAATTCCACCAAGTGTATCTGGATCAGACAGAGCTTGGACTGCAATAGGCTCAAAAAGAAATAGATATTGGCTCATAGAAAATCTCCTCAACCCTAGAGTGAAACCTTATCGACAAGCCATTTATGACTATCACCGTAGAAGTCTAGATGACATGCACAACGATCCAGACAGATCTAGAGCTGTCATGCTCAGCTCGATTACATCAATCGGCGATGTGAATGATAATTTCCCAAATTCAATGATTCTGAAATTATTTTCTGATACGAAAAGACAGGAAATTGTAGAAGTCTTCGATGTCGCATCTCAAGGAGAAAAAGACAAGGTCTACAATATTATGACTGAGATCGACCCCGCATTGTCTTCAGAATTTAATAGCTTACGACGAGGACGCAAATGACCCACAAGCTTTGCATTTTCGCATCAGGAACTGGATCAAATGCACAAAAGATAATTGACTATTTTAAGGACCGAAATGATGTGATAGTTGATTTAATCGTCACTAACAAATCTAATGCTGGTGTCTTGCATATCGCTAAAAATGAAAACGTCGACCACAAAATTCTTCTCAAAGACGAATTAAAATCCAATTCTTTCATACAATTCCTTCAAGACCGACAGACTACATTGATCATACTTGCAGGATTTCTAAAATTGATCCCAGAAGCACTGACCAAAGCTTTTCCTCAGCGCATTATTAATATTCACCCTGCTCTCCTTCCTAAGTACGGTGGTAAAGGCATGTACGGTAAACATGTCCATCAAGCTGTCAAAGACAATGGTGAAAAACAGTCAGGCATCACGATTCATTATGTCAATGAACATTATGATGAAGGCGAGCATATTTTTCAAGCGAGTTTTGATGTCTTTGAGGAGGATACGCCAGAAGATATCGCTCGTAAAGGTCTAGTGCTGGAGCATGGATATTTTAGCTTGGTGATTGATGGTTTGTTAAAGCGCCCTACTCAATAAATGATTATTTTAATCATATCACAAGACTAAAGGTTTAGTTAGTGTTTTCTATAGAGCGATTTCCATTCTTTTACTTTTCATATAAAATACATTTGTCACGATTTTTACAAAAAATTCCGCCAAATGTGACTTTTGACTTATCCTTTACCGTGGCACTTCGTACCACGCTAAATGACGACGTCCCTTCAGGACTTAGATTTCCTTAACCAAACGGCATTGGTCAGCTTTCCTTTTGCCATATAACATTAAACCTATCTAAACGAATGTAATCAAATCTGGAAACCGATAATTCATACCTGTATTTCCTTGCAGACCTCCTGAGTGATATATCAAGACATGGCTACCAGCTTTGAAATAATCTTGTTTGAGTAAATCTATTGCTGCAAAAAATAATTTGGATGTATAAATGACATCAGTCTTTACTTTATGGTGCTCATAGAGTTGATGCATAAAATCAATAAGTTCAGTTGTATGTTTGGCATAACCTCCAAAGTGAAAATCATGAAGAATTGTCTGGTTGAGCTGCAAACTTGACTGATCCAATTGTGCACATATCTCGGTAACAATTGATTCATTCTTCAATGCATTTATCCCGATCAATTCTCCTTCAAACGACTTTGCCAATCCCGCGAATGTTGTCCCCGTACCAACAGAGCAAAGTGCGTAATCAAAATCTATCGTGACCTGTTTCTTGAGTTCATCTATGATCTCTCCAACTCCGATCAAAGCTCTTGGATGACTCCCACCTTCAGGGATCAATTCGAAGTTTGGATACTTCGATATGATAGTTGCTATGTCATCTGATCCTTGTTTCAATCGATACGCACTACGATTCACAAAGTGAAAGTTCATTCCATACGATTTGGCTAATTGCAAAGTTGGATTATCGAGGGCTACTGATTCTCCGCGGATGATTCCCACGCTTTTCAATCCACATAATTGACTTGCAGCAGCAGTGGCTACAATGTGATTGGAAAATGCACCACCAAAAGTAATGATCCCCTCTTGTCCTTGAGCTATGATATCTTGGATTTGGTAATTTAGTTTGCGCCATTTATTACCAGAGATATCTTTGTGAATTAAATCATCGCGCTTCACAAAAAAGCGAATCGAATGATCATTTTCAATATTTAATTCTTGCAAGGGACTGGGCAAGTGAAAGCCTTTCATAGGCACAAGGTGAAAAAAGAAAATGAAAATGGGCAGAATTATCTCCATAATCCTGCCCTTCGGAATATTCCTAATGGAAATTCCTGAAACTACCTTAAGTCTTTAGCTATGAATTAATATAATTCATAATCCTGATTATCTTCTTTATAATAATTTTATTAGGCAAGCGGTCAATTTGCAAGCCATAAAAAGTACTTTACGTTACTTTCAGATCGCTACAAATTTTGATCGCCGACCTCAGTACTAAAGACTACTTATAAACTAAAAAGGTTGCTAAGGATTGATGATTAATATTTTTTTTGTGACAAGTCGTTCACCTCGTTCATTTTCGATCCCGTAGATATACGTTCCCTTTTGTAAAAATCCTAAATCTAAATCAATGACTCCATTCACTTCGACCACAATTGTTTCTGCCCAAAGTTCTTTTAATATTGAATTAAAAATATGGATCTTATACTTTCCTGGAGGATATCCAAAAAAATCAAATCTAACCGGACCAATTGTAGGATTTGGATAAATAGATAGGCCTGTGCGCTCATCAAATGGTTTTGCTGTTTTGTGTATTCTTTTATTGAGTTGATAAGTAGCCTGAGTAACCTCTCCTCTCGTATCTGTATCAACAATCACGATTGGCATTTTACTACTTGCAGAATAATAGTGATAAGAAACATTTCTGGTAATGTATGTATTTATAAATTGATCCATAAACCCATTTTGCGCGATTTGGCTTTCGACACCATCTTTTATCGCGATATAAGATACTTCCTCAGTCTGATCCACTTTAACACGCAATACGTCATGTTTGAATATGGGCAAACTCAGTTTGCCCCAGGCATCGACTTCATGCTTAACAATTGTCTTTGTCATGATCCGAATCGAATCTGGAATTTCAGTTAAGCCATTTAATACTTCAAATGAAATTTCATTCACATTATACGTTGATATTCGAGTGTATTCTTCATTGAAAGCTTGTCCAAAAGCTAGTTGTTCCTTTCTAAATATTGCTGGGGTAGTAAATTTGCTGAGATGAGAGACTTGTTTTGACATGTCCTCTCTTTTAAACTGACCGGTTATCAATAAGTCAGATTGTTTCCATTTCAATAAAAATAATAGCTCTCCATTTTGCTTTACGACCATATCCGCATCTTCAGATAATGCTTCTGGAGAACTAAAACTTACTTCATCAGAATAAGGAGATGTCAATTTCGAAAAGTCCCATTGCTGATCTTCTCCAATACCACTAATTTCAATTTTTGGGCTTCTATCTGTTTTGTACAGAATCGTATCTCCAAAATCTGGGAGTGAACTCCGATCTATAACGATCTGAGCATGACACCACAATGGTGATATAAGAAGGATGATATAAATGATTTTTCGCGTCAAATTGGTGAAGTCATTTAAAGACTTACGTTTAAAATAGTTTGTATATATCCCGATAATTCTAGCGGGAACGAAGCTGCAGTAAACCTTCTGCAAGAATGATCGGGAAAAACGGATCCCGATTTTGGCGGGAAAGAATCAATGACATACAAAATAATTAATAATATGTTTTAATGGACTTTAAAGCTCAATTGTGCGCAAGATATATGTTTAACACCTATATGAGTCCTAAAATTATCTTAAGAGCGTAGAAATAATTCAAGAGTGCTTGATCTGCGCGTGATAAAGGGTTCTTATAGACTTTTTTCTATTAATATCCCGCCTTGGAAGATGAATGATCGATGTGCAATTTCATGAAGCGTATCCTGATGCGAAATCATGATGATTGTGGTCTTATCTATCTGATTTTTTTGAATCAATGCCTTTTTGATCAATACTTCAGATTCTCTATCTACCGAGGAAGTGGCTTCATCTAAAAGCAAAATTGGTGCTCCGTTATAAAATGCCCTTGCGAGTGCAATGCGTTGTCCTTGTCCTCCACTTAATTTAGTCCCTTGTTCGCCAATCACAGTTTGGTACCCTTCTGGAAACGAATCTATAAACTCATCAGCAAATGCCAGCTTGGCTGCTTCTCGCATCATATCAATATCGTGCGTATTTGATCCGAAAGATATATTTGCAGCGATTGTATCATGAAATAAATTTAGTCGTTGATCAACATAAGCAAATAACTGTCTAAATTCAGAAATATCAAATTGACTTATCCCTTCACCATCGACCAGAATGTCTCCAGAAATAGGATCATAAAAGCGTAATAATAATTGTAAAATGGTGGATTTACCAACTCCAGATTTACCTTGAATATGAATGATTTCACCTTTTGGAATTGTCATCTCTGCGTTCGTGAGAATCGGGATGTCATCCTCGTACGCAAATGACAGATTTCTAAATTCAATCTTGTTTTGAAATTTTTTTATTGATTTCGTTCCTAAGAACCTGTTACCATCTTGAATTGATATGACATCTTGTAGTCTCTCTAAAGATCCCATACCTTTTCGAATCGTAAAGAATGAACTAGCGAAGCTTTTTGATGGTTCTATGATTTGAAAAAAGGCAAATAAAAAAGCAAAAAATGCTTCGGGACTCAGGCTGTCTGCGAAGACCTTACTCGATCCATACCACAGCAATACTGCAACGATCGTAACTCCTAAAAATTCTGATAATGGAGAAGCCAAATCTTTTCTCCTCAACACTTTATCATAAAGCTTTTTATAATCATTATTTGCCTCTAAAAATTTCTGAGACATCTGCTCTTCTGCTGAGAATGATCGTATTACAGAATATGCTGTCAAACTCTCATCACCAATCGTGGACAACTCTCCGATATACGATTGAGCTAATTTTGATTCTTGCTTGAGAGCTCTAGAAACTCCTCCAATCACTAAAACGGTGAATAGTAACAGCACAAATACAAACAATGTTAATCGGGGCTCTAAATACAACATGAATCCGATGCACCCAATTATAATTAATGGCGACTTTATAATTGTCTCAAGTGAATGCCTAAACATCCACTCTACCTCTTGTACATCACTCATCATCACTGCTATTAAATTCCCTTTTGGATTGTCCTTTAAGAATGGTACCGGAAGCTTTTGAAATTTGTTGAAGACTGTCTGTCTTAGATCTCTGACCACTGCATTTCGGACAGGTGTCATGAAGTACATGGCGAGATATCGAAATATATTCTTACATAAAAACAGCAATATAAAAATCCCACAGATCCATAAAACTGCATGTTTTTCACCTGATAGCTCCACTGTCTGCTCGACTACTTGCCTTAAATGTAATTCTAATCCGCTTACGTCTTGAAGGTGCTGGCTTGATCTACCCTTTTGAAATAAAATATGAAAGAAAGGGATAATCATTGGTACACTCACCACCGTAAATATGGCAGCAAGTAAGTGGCAAAAAATAACAATAATAATAGATGAGCGATATGGCGAAAATGAAATTGGAAGAGATTGTAAAATCTGTCTCATTTAGTCATGATTAAATAATAGCTTCTCAATTATCGTTAACTCGTTTTCTGCCAATAACGTTGTTTAAAGATTTGCGGTTACTGGTGGCAATAGGGCATATGATCGTTGGTCTCCTAAAAAGCCTTAGGCATATAAACGAAAATCGAGATTTATTTCAACTCAAAATCATTCATAAAACTCGTATCAAAATCTCCACTTCTAAACCTCTCATCCATCATGAGTTGTTGATGAAAAGGGACAGTAGTTTTTATTCCTTCAACTATAAATTCATCGAGAGCACGTTTCATTTTTGTGATACATTCTTCTCTTGTTTTGGCTCTACAGATTAATTTGGCAATCATAGAGTCGTAGTATGGTGGTACGGTGTAGCCTGCATAGACGTGAGTATCGACTCGTACACCTTGGCCTTTAGAGCTATGAAATGATGTAATCTTTCCAGGACTCGGTCTGAAGTCATTATATGGATCCTCTGCATTAATTCGACATTCTATTGCATGCATATTAGGCACGTAATTTTTACCCCTTATTTCCTCACCGTTCGCAACGTTTATTTGTTCTCTTATTAAATCAAGATCAATGACTTCTTCAGTCACAGTGTGTTCTACTTGGATTCTGGTATTCATTTCCATAAAGTAAAAGTCCTTGTGCTTATCCACTAAAAACTCCACTGTCCCTAGACCTTCATAGTTGATACACTTACCTGCTTTAATGGCAGCATCTCCCATTTTCTTTCGAAGGGGTTTTGTCATGAAAGGAGAAGGACATTCCTCTACTAGCTTTTGGTGCCGTCTTTGTATAGAGCAATCTCTTTCTGAGAGATGGATTACATTCCCATACTGATCTCCGACAATCTGAATTTCGATATGTCTTGGTTCTTCAATAAATTTTTCGACATACAAACCATCATTTCCAAATGAAGCTTTTGACTCTTGCTTGGCTTGGTCCCATCCTTCTTGAAATTCTTCGTCATTCCAGGCGATGCGCATGCCCTTTCCTCCTCCACCAGCAGTGGCCTTGATCATCACAGGATATCCAATATCATTTGCGATATCTATGCCTTTGGCGGTATTCGCAACAAGTCCTTTTGAGCCTGGTACGACAGGTACCTTTGCCTTTATCATGGTTGCCTTAGCCGTTGCTTTATCACCCATTTTGCGAATCATATCGGCTGATGGTCCGATAAATTTCACATTATATTCTGTACATATTTCAGCGAAATCTGCATTTTCCGCAAGGAATCCATATCCTGGATGGACAGCGTCAGCATTGGTGATCTCTACCGCTGCCATTATTTTGGACACATTTAGATAAGAATCTGTAGATGATGGAGGGCCTATGCAAACGGCCTCATCGGCGAATCGAACATGAAGACTTTCTCTGTCCGCAGTAGAATATACTGCCACTGTCTTGATGCCCATTTCTTTGCACGTACGAATAATACGCAATGCTATTTCTCCCCTATTTGCGATTAGGATTTTCTCAAACATAATAGTTGGTTGATGATTGGTAAATTATCCGTTAGGATCTACAAGAAAAAGTACTTGGTCGTATTCTACTGGTGAGGCGTCCTCGACTAAGACTTTTACTACTTTCCCACTCACTTCACTTTCGATCTCATTAAATAATTTCATAGCTTCCACGACACACACGACATCACCTGTTGCAATGGAATCACCTACTTTTAAAAATGGAGGCTTGTCAGGTGCGGAAGCCCGATAGAATGTGCCAACGATTGGCGATTTCACCTCTAGTAAATTATCTGTTGAAATCTCATTAGACGAAGGAGCTACTTCAGCAGGAGATGTAGCATTTGCCGAGACAATAGTGGGTTGTGCCTGGACGATTGCTGCTGGGTTCACCATTTGTACCGCTGTAGGTACATCTTTTGCATAGGTATTAGAACGGATTGTTAATTTCAAATCACCGTCTTCTAATTTAAATTCTGCAAGCTTGTACTCGTCTATCAGTTTGATTAATTCTTTGATATCTTTTACAGTCATATCAGTTTTATTTGGAGCGTTCGACATAATTGCCGGTTGCTGTTTCTATTTTTACTTTGTCACCTTCATTGATGAAGATAGGAACTTTAATTTCAGCACCAGTTTCGATCTTAGCAGTTTTTGTTGCATTCGTAGCTGTATTTCCTTTTACTCCTGGATCAGTTTGGGTTATTTCAAACACTTCATACTGTGGAAGTTCGACAGTTAAAGGAGTATCATCATCTGCATTATATAAGATTTCTATCGACGCGCCTTCTTTCATGAATCGGGCATTTTCGATTAATTTCTCCTCAATCATAATTTGATCATAGGTCTCATTATTCATAAAATTAAAACCTTGATCATCTTTATATAAATATTGAAATGTTCGTCTTTCTACTCTGACTACATCTATCTTATGACCTGCTGGAAAAGTATTGTCTATGACTCTACCATTGGTTAAACTCTTTAATTTTGTTCTGACGAATGCAGGGCCTTTGCCAGGCTTCACATGTAAGAATTCGACGACTTTGTAAATGCCATTATTGTAATGCATGCAAAGCCCATTTTTAATATCTGATGATGTACTAGCCATATCTTGAATTTACTTCTAAGTTAATTAAATGATAATACAATTATACCTATTGAGCGGTATAGGCCCATTTTAATAATATCGACCCCCACGTAAAACCTCCACCAAAGGCAGTCAATACGAGTGTATCTCCTTGCTTTAGCTTTGGTTCATATTCCCATAAACATAAAGGAATTGTACCATCAGTCGTATTACCATATTTGTCAATATTTACCATAACACGATCCATCGGAAAATCTAACATCGATGCGAGTGTATTTATGATTCTAATGTTAGCCTGATGAGGGACTATCCAATCTATCTGATCTTTGCTTACTCTATTTCTTGCTAATAGTTGTTCTACAGAATTTCTCATGCCAGATACCGCAGCTTTAAAAACAGGTCTACCATCTTGAAATATAAAATGTTCTCTATTCGCTACTGTCTCTGCAGATGCTGGACTTAATGAGCCTCCTGATTTTTGGTGCAGATACTGTCTTCCTGATCCGTCTCCACCCATCACACCGTCAATAATACCATTACCATCATGATTCGGCTCTAATAAAACACCTCCGCCGCCATCACCAAATATGATACAAGTAGATCTATCGGTGTAATCGACAATAGAGGACATCATATCAACACCCAGAACGATCACTTTTGTATAGGCACCTGTTTTTATAAATTGGGCTCCAGTATATAAAGCAAATACAAACCCAGAACAAGCTGCACTTAGGTCATATGCGAATGCATTCTTAATACCACACTTATCACAAATTGTATTGGCACCATCTGGAAAATTCATATCAGAGGTAACGGTAGCCAATATTAAAAGCTCAATTTCATCTGGATGAGTTCCAGACTTTTCTAAAATGCCTTTAACGACCTCAACACCCATGTCGGTAGTCGCTTTACCAGGTTCTTTAAGAATCCTGCGTTCTTTTATACCTGTTCTAGATACAATCCACTCGTCATTTGTATCAACCATCTGCTCCAGATCATGATTTGTTAATTTATGATCGGGAACATAACCGTGAACGGCGGTAATTGAAGCTAAAACATCTGACATTACATGCATATTGGTATAGCCCCGCAAGGTATAAAATGTTAATTACAATAGATGTAATAGTCTAGGTCTTTTCCTATTGTTACGCTTTATTTAATTATTTTGTTTTCAATCTCTAATAAATATATAATATTGTAAATCAGTTATTTATACATAATATTATTAATTAATATTAAAAATCAGAATGACTTATCTCATAATAATGTGATTTGGTACAATAGTTGGAATAATCATATCAGATAATCAATGTTTTATACATTATCATAAAATATAATCTGAATGAAATATTTCAAAATTTTAGTCTTTTTTGTGTGTATTCAGTCTATTCAAGCTTCGGAATCTGTAGATCACTCAACTGGCGTCAACTATTATGCTGCTTCTATAGACGAAGCAAAGGCTTTGGCCGGTTCTGTAGGTAAATTAGCGTTTGTGGAGTTTTATGCGGATTGGTGTGGACCATGTAAATGGATGGATCAGACAACTTTTTCAAATCCAAAAGTCTCAACTTTTCTCAATGCTAATTACATTTCAGTGAAAATAAATATTGATGACTTTGATGGATTTTCTGCCAAACAACAATACAAAATTAAATCTCTACCTACGATGCTAATTTTCAATTCTAAAGGCAAAATGGTCGATAGAATTGAAGAAACACTCGCACCATCAAAGCTGATGCAAATTTTGACAAACCATAATCACAAGAAAAACAAAATCGTTATTCGACATGAACTGAATAGCTCACCAAACAAAACAATTGAATACTCTGCTCCTAAGCGGATGGAAACTAAAGTAGTTCAATATAAATCATACAACAACTCAGCTCCAGTAAAAAAATCATCTTACAAAGTACTCGTTGGTACATTTAGAAATCAAACAGGTGCAAATAATTATCACAACGTCTTGAAGCAAACATTCATAGATCCTATTTTTATTATAAAAGATGTGGTGTCATCCCATGTGGTATATAAAGTCTTTATGGGAGAATTTCAAACCAAAAGTGAAGCTGATGATTATCAAAGAATCTTGTCAAACCAATTTAATATTAAAGGTAGTGTAGATTAACGTCTATTTAAAAAATAAGGGGAATCCTGATAGTGCATGAGTATACATCGCATAGACTGTATAGCTATATGCCAAGAATAAAACAGTTAATAATATATAGACAATATTTAGACTATTGGTTTTTGACAATAACAAATAACAACTCATAGGAATAATTTGAATCGCATGTAATCCTATAAAGTGAGCAATTCTAAGATCACCGAAAGTCTTGCTCCAATTAAAAAATTAAATTCCGCGACTACCATCTGCCGCTCCAATTGTATGTGACCCTTTTGAAATCATCATACCACCTATGCCGCTCGCTGCCAAAAAAATAATAATACCCAAGAGCACACTCAATCTGTATGGTCCCGAAATAGAAGACTTTCCAATAAATAATGTAAAAAAATAAATACCGAGTAGTATTGGCGTGATACCAATCATCAATCTCATTAAGCCAAATAAAATCTGATCAAAAACTGTATCCTCATTAAAATGAGACGTCACTCCTCTCATCGCTTAAAAAATAATAATTAGCACTTCAACAATCATACTTAATCCCGTCAGGTAACTAATCCATTTTCTTGTTTTTCTATACGATTTTATATAATGAAGAAACCAAGCGATCGTGAATAAATAAATACCTACAGAAAGGCAAAATTTAATCGGTTTAATCCAAGGATTTATACCAAGGACAAGTCGATCATCTAGCATCATAGGACCCATTAATAAAGCTGACATCACAAACATAAATAAGCCCACTCTATATAAAAATGGATCTCGGAGAAAGACTTCAGCTAAACATTCAGAAATTCTCATGAATTAATTTTCGCGTAAAGATAAATCGTATAAGAATATACAGGAGTAAACCAATGGGACCATACATCAGTGTAAAAAATAAACATGGAATAACAAGCCATCTACTGAAATTGTTTTTTTCTGCATCCTCTACTTCCCAACAACCAATCCATAAATCAAAAGCTAAATAATGTATCCAACCTGCCAATAGTGTATGTTTATTCTGAAATAAAATTGTTAATTCTTCTAAAGAACCAAATCCCCCTTCTGCTGACCCAAAACACCTAATGACTAAATACCCATAAATAATACTTAGTAAAATCGGAATAAGCCCCCACTTAACAAGTTTAGTTGTCAGCTTAGTAAATGGCGCGATTATGATGATTATCCAACCTGCTATAGCAAGCCATGTAGAATATTGAAATATTAATTCGGAAGTCATATTTAAACAATTATTTATTCTGTACCAAGTGTACTTGAGATTATGCTATTAAGTTATAAGTCTATTTATTTTCGGTCGAGACATGACCGAACGAAAGAAAGAGTTAGATATGGCGATTGTTTTCAACGATTAGATTAATAAAATAAAAAATAAATAAAGGGCCAATTTTAAATAAACTTGGTATATGTATGAATAGAGATTAATCAATTGTTTAGGATTTACTTTTTACAATTCTACTCATAGATTCTGAAAATTCACTTTTAATTTTAATAAAATATATTCCGTCGTCGAAATCGCTCAGATTAAAATCTAATTGGCTCGCATTAATTTTATTTTCTTCTAAGATAATACGACCAGTTAAATCAATGACTTGCAATGTGTTAACTCCTTCAGTATTATTTATCGTGAATTTTCCACTTGATGGATTTGGATAAACAAGAAAATATTTTTCATCATTGGTTCTTACATTAAATCTGTTTATTTCTTGCCGAAATTGATCGCCACAGCTCCATTGGTTTGAAATCGTATTTAAATTATATAAGGATCTACAATCAACATTCTCAGAATCCTGACAATAAAATGTGCCGTCTTGAAAATACAAACTCTTTGTAGGTTCTATATAGATAAATTTAAAAATACTAGATTCATATTCCGTAACAATAGACCCTTCATCACAATTTAACACATCTGTTATCCATGGATATTCAGTGTCTAATGATTCTTCAGTTGAAGTGTCTTCTTCCTGAGAGCTTTCCGTTCCACAGGACCATACATTAGAAATAATTGAATCCTGTAAAGCATAAAATTCTTTACAATCTTGGCTCAGAGTATTTGTACAATATAATGTCCCCTCTTGATTAAATAAGACAGCTTGATTCTCATTGACAAAATAAAAAAATGAATAGGCTTTAAAATCATATTCTATTACTGTTAAGCCTTCGCATCCAAATTCGTTTGCAAGCATCTCCATCCATGGATATTCTTCTATTGGAAGTCCTTCTATTATGCCTTCATTTTCTTCTTCGTCATCTTCTCCTTGTTCTGAGTCATTTGTCTCAATACTGATATTTACTTCATTTAATATCAACTCAATATTCTCAATAAATTCTCCATTTTCACCTTGCGTAATAAACTGAGAAAATAATCGATTCGTATTTAATAAATTAAAACTTGTCTGTCCATCTTCATCATCATTTACCATAAAACAAAGAGATAAAATACTATTACCATCTGAAAAAATAATCGGATTTAAATCCTCGGCAAACCATATCACCTTAATCACATTGTCTTCTTGGATAACAGTCATATTATTAAGACCCGTACCGAAATCAAGTAATTCTATATTATCATTTGATAATTCTAGTTGAAACTGAAATGATAGAACATCATCTAAATCAGTAAAAAATAAGTCTGCGCAAAAAGACTCACCGATCATTAACGATTGTTCATTTTCTGGTATTGTCAGTTCTATTTGACTTGACAACATCTGCACAAGCATCAGCCTCATCATGGACACTCGGAGAAGGGCCTTGTACGCTTGGAACAGCCAACGATGTAGATCCATGGAATGGACAAACTACTTGTATTGATCCATCCGGCAATGACGATGATGATCATATTGATGGAGGTATTGTGCCTTGTCAGACGATATCTGGAGAAGTATGGATTGATAACAATTCTGACGGATGTCAAGATGGTAATGAGCCGGCAGTGTCTAATGTGCCAGTAAGCTTATTTACTTGCGATACAGATGGAAATCCAGCACCAGTAGGTACAGGAACAGCTGTTGCAAATACGACTACAGGAATAGATGGTAGCTATAGCTTTGTTGGATATTGTTTAGATTCGAATACAACGTATTATGTTGAATTTGATTTACCTTCAGGATCTACAACGACGACACAAAATGATTGTGGCGAACCGACAGATTCAGATGTAAATGGAACTGGACAAACTGCATGTATTGATCCAATGGCAGATAGTACTACCGACATAGATGCAGGAATCTTACCGGCTCTTACAGTTGGAAAATTAGGAGACACGGTATGGCATGATTGTAACGGCGATGGCATACAAGATGCAGGAGAACAAGGTATATCAGGAATACGAGTGAATCTGTACAATGCTTCAGGTGTTTTAGTAAGCTTTACCAATACAGATAGCAACGGTAATTACTTGTTTGATAACTTGAGTCCAGGACATTACTATGTACAGTTTGATATCCCAGGAGGATGGAGTATAACACTACCTAATCAGGGATCAAACAATGCAGAAAACAGTGATGTAGATAATAGTAATGGAGTAGGTTCAACGCCATTGTTTGAGTTAGTTGCAGGCGAATGTGATTTAGATAATTATGATTTAGGTCTATACGAATGTGTCCAAATAGGGGACTTAATATGGTACGACACAAATGAGAACAATGTATGGGATTCATTTGAGAACGGAATTAACGGTATTCGAGTTACGCTATGGAAGCAATTGGCAAATGGCGAGTTTATTCAGTATGATTATACGTACTCAGGTCATAAGCCAGGCACCCCTAGTGACGATGGATACTTCAAGTTCTGTGTGCCACCAGGAAGATATTACATTCAGTTTAATAATCCACCAGCAGAGCTCGTAGCAGTCGTCCCAAGAGTGGGCGGAAATTCAAATTTCGATAGTGATATCGATGGAAGCTTTGGCTCAGGCACAACAGATGCGTTTGAGATCCGTTGTGGAGAAGAAAGGTGTGATATCGGTGCAGGATTCTATAAGATGGGAAGTCTTGGAGATCAAGTTTGGTTAGATGAAAAC
>ENA-ORXT01002435-ORXT01002435.1-marine-metagenome-genome-assembly--contig:-NODE-2435-length-22419-cov-9.615836_pt1 | contig 22419 bp, 11 predicted proteins | sample MGYA00237868_ERZ511482 | MGnify/ENA metagenome assembly ERZ511482
ATCAGCGCAGACTTGATGAAATTGTCATGGTGGATGACTATGCCCGTGATGCTAAAGAAGGTGGTGACCAATTGAGTAATATAAACCGCGATGAAAGTTTCGAGAAATTAGAAAAGCGCCTTGCTCAACGTATCAACAAAAACAGGAATAAAACGCCTCTTACTTGGTTAAAGTTAGCTGCTGGAATAGCGATATTAATTAGTGTAGCCATGTTCATCTGGCAGCCTTTTGAGGGAGGTCAAAATGTAGCATTGTCTGCTGAAGTCAACGAAGAGGCAACAGAAAATAATAAAGACAAAAATCAAGGTAAAATACTTAATCGAAACTATACGCCGGCTTCTAGTGATGTTGTTTTGGATTCTTCAAATGATATTTCTCAGAATTCAGGAACTATAGAAGTAGCAAATGTGTCTGATTTCGTAGTTCAGTTTCCCGAGGAAGCGACAATCGAGTCAGAAAAAGTCGCACAACCAGAGCGTAAAGTGCAATCAGATGTAACTACGATATCTTCCCAGAGGGACGAACCCAGTATGGAGTCAAGACCTATTCCAAATTCTGCTGTGTCAGATATTGCAGCTAGTAATGATGATATTGAAAATGCTCGACCATATAGATCTGAAGCTCCTGAACCTTTACCATCTTCTGCATCTCCGATAATGGAGCTTGAATCTGAATCTATTGTCATGGAAGAAACTGTTGTTGAGGATAATATAGAAAAAAAGAAAGAGACCCTCCTTGATAGAATTTCCTCTACAAAAGCCGGAACCGATAGTGCAAGGTCGAAAACCCAAAATCGAACTAGGGTTATAAATGGTAAAGTGACTGATCAGAACGGTGAACCATTGATTGGTGTAAGTATCGTAGATGAAAAGAATACAAATGGCACAGTTACAGATGTAGATGGAGAGTTTTCTTTAGAGACTGATGCAGATGTAAGGGAAATAACAAGTCAATATATTGGATACAAAAAGCAAAATCAGCGAGTTGACAACGAGGACAATATTACTATTCAACTTATAGAAGAGGAAGGACTATCAGAGATAGTGGTCACTGGTGCCGCTCAAGAAAATTCTGAAAATAGTAGTTCTGTTGCCAGTCCCGTAGATGGATTTTCCAACTTTAAAAAATATATTACCTCAAATCTTAGATATCCTGAGCAGGCAAAGCAAGCTGGTGTAGAAGGTAAAGTCGTACTACTTTTCAATATTACTAATAAAGGCAGACCTACCGACATCGAAGTCAAAAAGTCCTTAGGCTACGGATGCGATGAGGAGGCCATTCGTTTACTGGTGGAAGGGCCAGATTGGGAGCAAGGATCTACTTCAGCGAAGGCTAGAGTTGTGGTTAGGTTTAGGTAAGAATAACTCCTCTTGATAGTATGACAAGACATGATCATTGCCCTTAATCGAAATTCAATAGTTTGCACTAGGCAAATTAGTAGACAAATGCTTATCTTTATTCTGTATCAACAAATAGTAAATTTACCTAATCTAACTTTCTCATGAAAAAAATAGTTTTTTTAATTTTCTCAGTGTTCTTCAGTTTCTCAATTATAATGGGTCAAAACTGCATCAGTCAAAACGAGACTATAACCTTATCTTCCCAAAATGAAATCGATAGTTTTTCAATTAACTATCCCAATTGTGATATAATAGATGGTAGCTTAACAGTCGGAGGCGATGGCATCACTAATTTATTAGGTTTAAGCTCAATTACAAGAATTGGTGAGTTGTTTAGAATACATAATACTTCTTTAGAAAATCTAGAGGGATTAACTAATTTAACTTTTACTGGTGGTTTTTACATATTTGGAAACGACTTATTAAAAATTTCAGTAGGTTTAGAAAACTTGAAAACGGTCAATGGTAATTTCATTTTACAAAATAATAAATCTATAAAAAACCTAGTTGGTTTAGAAAGTATTACTAGAATAAGTAGTGCTTTCAATATTAGTGATAACGATTCATTAGAAAATCTAAATGGATTGGGTGATGATCTATCATTTGAATATACTAGTTTTACAATAAGTAATAATAGATTATTGACAGATCTAAAAGGTCTTGAGTCTTTAACTGAGATTTATGGAATGAGAGTAGAAGAAAATGAATCTCTTCAAAGTTTAGCAGGGTTAGATAACGTGACATCTATTGCTCTAGATTTATCTGTTCTAGATAATGACTTACTAAGTAGCCTTGATGGATTGTCCAGTCTGACCTATATAGGATCAACGTTAAGAATATATGATAATGATCTACTAGAAAATCTAAATGGTTTAGAAAGTGTAACATTTATACATGACAGCAATAACACTTCTGGTCATGCAATGGAAATACAAAATAATGAAATGTTAAAAAATCTCGAAGGCTTGAATAATGTTACTCATTTTGGATCTTCTTTTATAATAAAAAATAATAATCAATTAGAAAATTTAGCAGGACTAGAAAATTTGTCAGCTATAGACGGATTTTCTTATATAGAAAATAATAGCTCCCTGAAAAACTTAAAAGGTTTAAATAATACTACTACAATACAAAGTTTAAGGATTATTGGTAATGCTTCACTCCAGAATTTTGAAGGTCTTCAGAATTTGACGGCTATCACCTCATTATTTAAAGTGGAAGGAAATGATTCACTTCTTGACTTCGAAGGCTTGAATAATTTGATATCTCTTGGTAGTTATTTTGAGGTTATAGATAATGATGCATTACTGAATTTTCAAGGATTGAATAATTTAACTTCTATCAATAACTATTTCGAAGTAATTGACAATTTTGAATTACAGAATTTTCAGGGATTAGATAATTTAACTTCAATAAATAATTACATTGAAATAAGTGGAAATACATCATTAGTACGAATGACAGGTTTAGAAAATTTATCTTTTGTCGAATCAACTTGTAAAATAAATGGTAATAATTCTTTAATAGATATCACTCAACTCGCAAAATTATTTCAATACTTTCAAAATAATTATAATGATAATCCGGACTTTAAAACTCTCACAATTTCCTCAAACCAAAATCTTTCGAAGTGTGCTGTATTTTCATTGTGCACATTTTTAAGGTTTTCCCCAGCTGGTGCTACCATAAATAACAATGGCGATAATTGTAGTTCAATTTCACAAATTCTCGATAACTGTGAAGAATTAAAAGGTAAAATCAATATCTCTATATTTAATGATAATAATGAGAACGGGATATATGATGAGGAAGAGAATTTGGTATCGGGAATATCGATTAAAGCTGAACCACTAGGAATCAATATCTTTCCGAATTCAAGTATCGGAGCTGATCTTTACTTTTTAGAAGACGGAGACTACTCTTTCATTTATGACCAGGCATTATTGACAGATAGATGGGAATTGACCACGGACTCTATTTATCAAGTCTCTATCGATCCGGATAACAAATTTGATGAAATTCTTTTCGGTGTCAAATCTATTCCTTTTTCAGAGAACATTCCGGTTACGACTTCTAGTCCAGCTCGGTGCAATGAGATGGTTCCATTTTTTACAAGTACTAGCAATACTGGGAACACAATTACAACAGGTACGCTATGGGTAATGCTAGATGAATTCATAACAGATTATTCATTTGAATCTGATAATCAACCAGACACAATTTTTGAAAACCAAATCGGATGGTTTTTCGAAAACCTAAATCCTGGCGAGCAATTTAAAAAGGAAATAGAACTACTTATACCAGGACCGCCATCTTTTGAATTGGGCAATAAACTAAGTTTCGAAACAGTTGTGCAATTCCAAGATGAGAATGGATTGCACACAGAAAATAGTCAATATTCGACTCTTGTTTTATGTTCTTGGGATCCAAATGACAAATTAGTTCAACCTGAAAGGGAAGGTAATTTTACTCTATTTGAAGAAGACTTGATTTACACGATTCGTTTTCAAAACACTGGGAATGCAGAGGCTATCCATGTTAGCGTAAAAGATACATTAGACTCAAATCTTGATATTCGCACATTCAAAATTTTAGATACAAGTCACCCAGATAATCTAACAACCACTTTTGAAAACGGTCGCTTTGCTAGTTTCAACTTTGACTTTATATATCTTCCAGATAGCACAAGTAATATTAAAGGAAGTCAAGGATATGTAACATATACCATAAAATCAGCTAGTGGTCTAGATGAAAATACACCAATTAAGAACACAGCTTCTATCTTTTTTGATTTTAATCCACCGATTGTCACTAATACTACGCTGAATACTATGGTCTCATGCTTACCTATCGAGGAGCAAGTAATAGCAGCTACACTTGGTGAAGGTGAAGTATATGAATTGCCTGATGGTTCTGTAGTGGATCAAGCAGGTGTGTACAATGTGGTGATAGAAAATGAAGAAGGTTGCCCTATAGAGATGTATATTGTGACGCTTGACTTTTTGTCAAGCAACTCTAATCTACCTTTGCAAGGTGCGATTGGGATTGCTCCAAATCCTAATGTAGGTGTTTTTACTTTGGACTTAGATGTTGATGGAGTTCTAAATTATCGAGCTGTAATTTCTGATCCTTTAGGTAAGGAAATGAAGACCATTCAGATCATAGATAAGCAAACTTTGGTTCATACTAATTCTTTTAGTGCTGGAGTTTATTTTCTTCAGATTTTAGATGAGGATGATGTGTTGCAAGGGGTGAAGAAATTTGTTTTAAGTAGATAATAAATCAAATCAATAGATTCTTGTAACCTCGGCATTAAGTACAAAAAAAGAATATTTGAGTTCGACAACAAAAATTACCATGAAAATAATTAAACCTGTATACTTCTTTACACTATACTTTCTTTGTCAAATATCAGTCTTGAATGGACAGGGATCTTTTGAATCTTTTAATATTGATTCTACAATAACAAATCTTCGTTCAGATCTAATTTTAGAAAATATTGATGCCGATAGAGAAGTCGAAATTCTGATTGCAACAAATGAAGGCTTATGTATTTATAATGTAAACCAAGAAAAACAATTTTATAAAACGATTATTCCTGATATTACTTCCTTTGATTTATTTGATTACAATGGAGACGGACTTTTAGATGTAATTTCTAGTAATGGAACTAGAACCATAACTATATATTCTAATGATGGCACAGGTAATTATGTAGAAGTAAGAAATTTTACAGTAGGTTTTGTTAATCTATGCATTAAGTCCTTGAAGGTCTTTGACAGGACAAATACTGATGAGTATACACTAATGGTCTATTTTGGCAATAGGCCCAATATACATCTCTATACATTGACTGATACTACTGTTGAAAATTCTGATATACCTAGTCCTGAAATAGAAGTTATAGACCCATTGGTTATTCAATATTTTGATTTAGACAATGACGGCTTAGAAGATATTGTTGTATCTGTTGAAGGTTCAATAATTTGGTTTAAAAATCATGAAAATACAATTTTCGAAAACTCCGGCATATTTCCAAGTTCCGAGTTTTTAGCCCGTGATAATTTCTTAGAAATTGATAAAAGTCCAGGATTAGATTTTATTGATCAAGTTTCAAATCAATGGTACTCTAACAATGGAGATGGACAATTTAATTTTAATAATCCAATAATATTACCATCAAGTCCAATGGGGTTCGCATTAAGCTATGACTTCAATTTAGATGGGTTTAATGATATAATTAAGAGTATATCAGGTGAGTTTTTGCCGATTCAAGTATACTTAAATTCTGGTGATCTTTTTTTCTCAAATTCTTTTCAGACAGAAGAAGATCATTATGTTCTATTACTGGGACAAACAGATATAGATAGTAATGGCTTTAATGACATTGTATTTCTTGAGCTAAATAAACTAGGTTTTGATTTCTCATTGACTTGTTATTTTGATTTTATACAAAAAGTTTCGGTACTCCAGAACAAAATTTCTGGCTGTAATTATTTCGATGAAAATTCTAATGGGATTAAGGATGAAAATGAAAGAAATTTAAAAAATATAGCTAATAGTATTTCTCCTAATGATAGATTTCTATACGCCAACGAAAACGGATGTTTTTCTTACTTTGTAGATAATGGTCTTAACACGATATCTTATTTGCAAAATGAAGATTGGATTTTATCATCAGATTCGAGTTCTTAAACGTTTCAAGTAGATAGTAATTCTTTTGCAAATCTCAATTTTGGATTCGTTCCGAAAGACACATTATTTTATGGCAAAATGTATGCTGTATCTGGCATTACTCGATGTAATACAGATGTCAGATTTGATTTCACTTTCCAAAATCAAGGAACTACTATTATTACGGAAGGTATAATTTGGGTTTCCCAAGATTCGCTAACAGAGTTAGCTAGTACTGAAATCCCAATTGACACTATGATGGGTGAGCGTACATTTGGATTTAGATTTGAAGATCTCTATCCTGGTGAGACAATCACTAGATCAGTATATCTTAGTGTACCAGGCCTTGGTGGTGATATAGGACCCGGGACTTTGATTGAGATATTCTCTGCTACAGAGGCAAGGAATTTTCAAGGACTAGTCAACTTTTTTAAGCACAATTATTCTGAAGAGATTCGCTGTGCATATGACCCTAACGACAAACTGATTAGCCCTCTACGACCTGAAGAAGAAAACTATACCCTCTTCGGCGACACATTAGTCTATACTGTTCGATTTCAGAATACGGGTAATGATACTGCTTTCAACGTGGTAATCAGAGATACGCTTGACATGAATTTGGACGTGACTACCTTCAATATAATTCACTCTAGTCATAGAAGTGAGTTGAGTACGGATATTCAGGATGGCAGAAATGTTACTTTTAATTTTGAGAATATTCTACTTCCAGATAGTACAATTGACTTTGTCGGATCGCAGGGGTATGTCACCTACTCTATCCAGACCAATGATCCCGTGCCTGAGTTTACGCCTATTGAAAATACGGCTTCTATATATTTTGATTTTAATCCGCCGATAGTTACCAATACTACGCTAAATACTTTGGTCTCTTGTTATCCTATCGAGGAGCAGATCATCACCGTTACTATCAGTGATGGTGAAGTATATAATCTGCCAGATGGAACAGCTGTTGATCAAGCAGGCGTGTATAATGTAGTTATAGAAGATGAGGAAGGCTGCCCCATTGAGCTGTATATTGTGACGGTAGATATTTTATCTAGTAGCTCCTCTCTTGCTTTGCAAAATGCGATTAGTATTGCCCCAAATCCAAGCATTGGTTCATTTATTTTGGATTTAAGTGTAGATGGAGTTGTAGATTATCAAGCGGTGATTTCTGATCCATTAGGACAAGATGTTAAGACCGTCAAGATCAATCAAAAGCAAACGGTGATTAATATTAGTTTGCTTAATACTGGCGTTTACTTCCTTCGCTTATTGGACGAGGATGGTGTGTTGTTGGGGGTGAAGAAATTTGTGGTTGGGGAATAGGGATCAGGATTTAGTTATTACTGTGTTTTTAGAATACTGCGCTGGCTAATTTCTGAACTTGCCTGTCCGAATAACCCTTCGAGGTTCATAGCACTATCTATTTTCCGGATCAAGCTACTTTTAATTTTGAGATACAAAAAAAAATGAAAATTCCCCTTGGCTTATCTTAGTGATCGTTCAGTCTCAGTTCAAAAGAGTACTCGTTACTTTAAATATGCAGAAGTCCCGAAAATAATCTTCAACAATCCTACTTACTTAATAGCCTACGATCTCCCCTAGTCATTCTTTGGCTCCAGCCTAAAACACAATACTAGACTTTGACTTGCAATAATCAAATATGATAATCTACTACATTATAAACTAACCTTGACACTCCTATAAAATCTATTTCTTATAGTTTCGTCCTGCTAAAAAATCGCTTTGAGATATTCAATGCACGTAGTTCATTTTTCTTTTTGAAGGAATGGCCTTCCATTCTGATTAAAATATTTTTGAGGATTTTGATAGCGTCATTAATAAACGGCCCTTTGTTCAGCATCACACATTCTGCTTGTGCGCCCAGCGCTGCATCGCTAATCTCTGCCCTGGTAGGCATACCTGTTTTGGCAAGATTTTCAAGAACTTGAGTAGCCCAAATGACAGGAACATGAGCAGCTTCGCATAGCCACAGTATTTGATTCTGCACCTCAGAGATACGGTCAAAACCTATTTCTACCGCAAGGTCGCCTCTAGCGATCATTACACCTATTTTATTCCGCTTCATACCCTCAAGTAGAATTTCCGGTAGGTTTTCGAAAGCCTCTTGGTTTTCTATTTTAAAAACGACTCCAATATTGCTAGCGTTGTTTTCTTTTAACTTATCGTATAATTTTACTACATCAGCCCCAGTTCTAACGAAGGAATACCCAACTATATCAGCGTGCATGCAAATGAAAGGAAGCACTGCTATATCCTTATCTGTGAGAGAAGGTAAATTTAGAATAGTATTTGGAAGATTAATTCCCTTATGAGATGACAACTTTGTTTTGAAGCAATCTGTGATTAATAATTCAATCTCCTCTTCTCTTTTTGCGATCACTCTTGACTTTATCATTCCATCATCAAAGAGTATAACATCGCCAATTTGAGCATCATCAATTATTTCATGCAGCAATACTCCTATTTCCGCTTTTTCGAGTTGTTCATTTTGTTCACCAAACTTTGAAGCCTTACCTAAGGTTTCTCTCTTGGAAAGGATAATATGCTCCCCATTCCTTATCGGTATTCCATTCTTGATTTTTCCTTTCTTATTCTTAATTTCTATGGTAGAAGTTCTGATTTTTGGACCTGACAAATCCATATAAATCTTTACATCTTGTTTCGTTTCAACCTTAATTTCATTGATGATATTCACCATCTTTGCCCAAATCTCTTCGTCTCCATGGCTAAGATTTATCCTTGCTATCTCCATTCCACTCAAAACCATATTTTCGATGATCGTTCTATCGTCGGCAGCCTCATTTGGTAGTGTAACCATAATCTCAGTGAAGTGCTTTTTCCGAACTTCACTAAATAGATTATTAGCATGTTTACGCAATAGCTTTTTACTCTTTTTATAACCAATTATTTCAATATCCTGGTAAGGCTTAAATTCCGTCTTTTGGATGAGTCGCAAGTTATTGACTACACTATGCAGGTTGCTAAAAACGTACCCTTCTGCTGATCTTAACGATGACAGTCCAAGATCCGAAAGTGAATCGTGGTATTTTCTAAGATCAACACTACGTAGCATCAGATATCGATACAAATTTTTTGCACTCTTTTGGTATTCTATGTGTACTCCAGCGGTCTGATTTTCTATAGTCTGTTCATTTTCAGCTATTTGTTTTAATATCTTGGAGAGCTCTTTATCTAATTTTTCTATTTTCATTTTCTTAATCCCTTTGAGCGCTTAAGTTAGTCTCTATTCAATAATATTCAAATGATTATGATGAAAAAAATGGTGATTAATTATGAACTTTAGTTCTACTATCGATAAGCTTAAAAACCTGATTGGAACGTACCTACTTGCGATATCGTATTCCTACCACTACGAGCCTGCCCTGCTGTTGCGCAGGGGTAGCATATTTATAGAGATACTAATAAAAGGTTTGCGCTACTCCAGAGGAGCCGAATAGATTATATCTTGAATAGTACAATAGGCATATCATCTAACGCAAAATTGTAAGAGTCTCTTTGGGATATAGAATAAATATTGTAGAATCTGTTCCATTTTGAGGCTATGGTTGACACTTGTATCGCATCAATGGCCTCAACCATTGATGAACGGAGAGTGTATTTTTTATGGCAGGCTTCGACTAAAAGGGAACACTATAAAGAATAGGTAGCATGTTAGTGAGAAAAAAATCAGGTAATTGATAGAGAATCTTTACTATCAGATCATTGGATTAGTTCTCCATTTTTCACAAAAAACGGGATATAGTGAATAATGCGGTCACCTCCAGACAGTACCTAAGTTTAGAAGTTTTGCTTGTCTGGATCGGGATAGCTCACCAAAACAATACTGAATTTACTTCTTCTTGGGCGTACCATTATCTCCTCGGACATTAGTGTCTGATTCTGAAGTTTCCTGAGCAGCTGCCCCATCACAACCATCAATAAATGAATGGAACTCAGCGCCAAGTATGGTGCTAAATCCTGAATTGAGGAAAATTTCTAATTTAGAATCATAATCTACCTGAGCATTGGGGCCAATGGTTTGTATAGATTCTATACCTCCATTTGTTTCATAATCTGCAATACCTGATTCTGTGCCAGTCAAGCCTCCATTGCCTCCATTTAAAAAATCAGGAGGACATGTTGAATTACAATCATAATTAGCTGTACCTGCAAGCATACAACCTGCCGGGTCAGCGCAAGAATCAAATGTCTCTACAGTTACTCCAAAGCTCGTAATCGTACCCGCATCTTGACCAGCATCATCAATAACACAAATAGTCCACACGCCAACTGCATCTTCACCATCATATATAGATAGCGCATCAGAGGGTTGATAAGGGCCTGATTTTGAAGGAGGACTGTTACAGTCACTAGTGAAAGTAGCCGAAGTATTGGCTGCTGCATCATCAAAAGTTACATCTAAATCATTACCGCTACAAGTACCGCCATCTCCTAAAGTAATGGTGGTATTAGCAGGACTAGTTAATGTTATTATTAAATCTCCCGTATAAGTATGATCTATCACTAAATCAATTGTAATATCTGTGATAGAACCACCAGTAGGTATGGTTACTGTAGAGCATCCGGGATTGGCAGCTCCACCATTGTCAGGAATAGCTACCACAGTTGTATTGGTTTCTGTTTGAGTACCCATCACTGTAGGACAACAACAAGCTACTGGATAATCTAAAGTTACTTCATAATTTACAGTACCTGAATCACCATCGCTGACTGTGGTCGGTTCATTAGTAGGTGTCACAGTAACAAAAGCCTCGCAGCCTGGACTCACTACCCAGGATGGAACAGCACATTCGCCATCCGTAAAAGTTACCAAATCTGAAACAACAAATGATGCAGGATCAGGATAAACGGTAAGCACTAATGTTCCTGCATCTAGTGTAGGCATAAGTGGCGTGGTACCACAATCTACATTAAGGTAAAAAGTAACGTCTTCGGGTGCACAAGTTGAAGGAGCGGGCGTAAAAGTAGCCGCTGCAACCGCACCACCTGCGCTTAAATAATTTCCTATACTCCAGATATAAACAACATCAGAAGTCTCATCAACAACGACACTGCTAAAATCTGTAGGTAGTGTATAATCACCAGCGATGGTACAAATTTCTTCTGCGCCTGAATAAGGTGTAGTAACCATACTAGGACAAACCAGAGTACAAGGCTGACCTAAACAAGCACTTGGCAACTCCATAGGGCTGGGTGTACTGCACATGGAAGCAGAACCTGCAAATAATTCATTTGCCCAGTAATTCATAACGAGTGCTTGGTCTGCAGAAAACATGGTCATACAAGCATCATTTGTGTAATCCATGAAATTGGCAATAGCTTGATCAGTACTCGTACCACAGCCGTTATCTACACAAGATGAAGAATTACACCCACTGTAAGAATTTGACGCAGGAGGCGTATCGGATACACTAAATGGACCAGGGCCAGATGGCTCATCATTACAACCACCTTGAAAAGTGTGATAAAGTCCTAAGTAGTGACCTATTTCGTGTACCATAGTATAGCCTAAACCGAATGTACTATTGGTGTCAAGCCCACAACCAGCCGAAGGACCAGAGCCACCAAAGGCTTCTGCACAAGTAGATGCACCATCTCCATTACCTGCTCCTGGGATACCATCGGCTACCCCTAAACAGTTTCCACTTGTAATAAAAAGATTCAAAATACCACCCCAACCTGGCGCGCCATTACCGCCGGCATTGATACCGCCCGTAAATGCTCCAAATAGTTATCGGCGGGTCACAAACTGGATCTAGTCCTTGGGCATTTCCTGTAGGGGGAATAGCTAAGCAAAAAGAAATTAATGTCCCGGTAGAAACCACACTGTTACCAGCACCATCTTCATAAGCATCAGGACATGCAGCTACTTGAGTCGCAGATGCCACTGTATTATCTCCAAAGGCTATATTCATAGCATCCAACTGGTCTTGAACTTCATCTAAAAGACAGGCCGCATCACCACACGTAACTACACCTGGCGCAAAGTGAAAGGCAACTGGTACTACAATCGGTGTATTGCTGTGACTTCTTTGCAGATTTGGCTGTTGCGGTATGCTCATCGCGTTTCTCCAAAATGCACCATACTCAGGATCGTTTTTGACTCTTTTTTTGATTAACGCATCGGTGGTCAAACAACGTGCTTGTTGCGGGTTCAATCCATATTGTACATTTTCTTTACTTGATTTTTTATCGTTTTGTGCATTAATAATGCCTATACTTCCCATGAATATTATAGCCGTACTTAACATCAGTACTTTTGTGAAATTTATTTTTTTCATAATTCTGCTAATTTTAAACCATGTTTATAAAGAAGATTATTCTATATCTATTTGCGCTGAAATCTCAAGGCTTTTTTAGACTTCTAAAAGTAGGATAAATTGTGCAAAAAAAAATATTTTCAGGATGGAAATGGGATAATATTAGGCCTCAGCGTTGGACTACAGCTCCAACAATCTATCCCAAATACGTGCTCCATATCGCAATGTGATTAGGTAAAATTTTCTAATTGGATAATATCAACGACTTGAAGAGAGTCTCGTTTTAATGGGCGGGCCTTGGTCTAGGGAGGAATAAGTTTCTCAATTTCAAATTTTTGTAAAAAATTGCTTATGCTATCATTCCTTTTTGATTCAATGTAAAATTTCCTATTTCACCTTATCAGAAGAACGTCTCCGTGTAAATTTAAAATCTTGTCATTTTTTGTTTCCGCTCTAAGTGTATAAATAAAAACACCTGGATTTAACTCTTTTCCTCTTGATGTACCATCCCAACTCTGATTCAAACTATTAACAGCAAAGTTATATCTTTGGTATACTAGTTCTCCCCAACGAGAATAAATACGAAGCTCTAAAATTTCCTCGATATTATCATTCCCATAAATTACAAAAAGATCATTCATAAAATCTCTATTGGGCGAAAACGCATTTGGTATAAAAATATCTGTATTCTCAATCACCTCTAATTCAATAAAAACGATTTTAGTACATCCTTGGCTATTAGAAATAGTTAGCTTATAATTATGAGAAGTATTGGAATTGAAAATTGGATTCGCACAATCCTTACAACTTAGTCCTTCAGCTGGTGACCATTCGAAAGACAAACCAACTGTATCTAGATAGCTAACAGGTAAAACTATATCCGCATTCGAAAAGGCCGTCACCTTTTCTGGATATTCAATCTCGATTTCATATTCATAGTCGATATTAATCAACGATTCTGCCAAACAACCCCGAGCATCTAAGGCTTGGAGAACATATTCTCCTCCTTCCAATCCTTCAAATATTGGCTCGTTTATAAAATCTTCTCCATTTAAGCTGTACCATTCAAATTCGGCTGAATTGTTTATATATATTTGGCCATTGTTTTCATTAAGACAGGAGCCAACTGTCTCTATCTCCAGCGTCGGTATATCATACATTTGAACCGTTAACTCTTGAATCGTATCACATCCTGCATTTAAAGGGCTTAATGTATCCTCATAAGTTCCTGCTTGATAAATAGAGTCTTGAAAAAATACAACGAATTCTCCAGGGCAAATCTCCACAGTATCCTTGAATGTCAATACTAACTCAAAATTCACAAATACTGTATGCACAGAATCGCATCCAGTGCTCGATAAATAGGTTTCTGATAAAATTGTATCTTCACTTATCATCTCACTGAATACTTCCACTGACTCACCTGAACATAAATTATATTCGGCTGATGTAGCCATCATGTCTAAAAAAACAACACTTACAGTATGCGTAGAATCGCAACCATTACTCGATACGTAGGTTTCTGATAAAGAAGCTTCTTCACTTATCATCTGACCAAATACTTCAACTGAATCTCCTGCACATAAATCTATGGTGTCTGAAATCTGATATGTTGTTTTAAAAGTATACTGATGGGAATGAATTGAATCACAACCTTGACTAAAAGAGACAACTTCTTGAATTAATGTATCAGAAAATATTTCCATCCCCTCAACCAAAACGGTATCCCCGAAACAATATTGAGAATTACCATTAGAATAGGTATCTTGATCTATCTCAATATTAATAGTATCTATCGAATAACAACCATCATCTGTGTTTGCAATAACAGTAAAGGATTTATTACAAAAAGGTTGTACTGTTACTGATTGGCAAGTATCACAGGGTAAAACTCCGTTGCTATACCATTGATATTGATCAAAATTTCCAGCATTCAATGTGATAGAGGATCCATTGCAAATAAGCGTATCCCTTCCTAAATCAACTTGACTCATAGCATAAAAAGAAATATTTACAGAATCACTATATATTATTCCACAACTATCAATTGCAGTGCACCAAATCAATCCTTCTTGATCAGATGTAAAAGTAGAATCAATGCTATTGTCACTCCATTTATAATTACTAAATCCAGCTCCAGCATTAAAATTAAAGACACCATTAGCACAAATTTGAATGTCGTCTCCTAAATCTAGCACTAGATTAAGCTTACAAGTATCACATGGTGTAGGTATACCAATGCAAGTTGAATTATCACAACAGTCTTCGTCTTCACAATCTACCAATCCATCTCCATCATCATCAATGCCATTATCACATTTTTCAGGACAAAAAGTTGCTGGACAATCAATATACATTTCTGTAGGTAAGCCCTCCTGTATTTCAATTTGGGTGGGTATTAGTTTAAGCGTTTCTATTTCTTCTGCGATAGGAAGTGGCAATTGATTGACAGGATAATCTGGAAAATCATCAAAGTCATAAGTTGTATTATTGCATTCTTTAATAAGCCTCCAGTTTGCCGCTACTGGACTTAGCTTTACATTTTTCCAATCATAGCTATGTATGACTGCTTTTATTTCTCCGTCTATTCTTACATAGGCGTTTATGCGGTCATTCTTATTAATCGTTTGAATATATTCAAATGATCCATCGGGCTTGAATGCCAACGTTCGAGACTTCCCGTCTCCTACATTGCGTGTCTCTATATTTACTCCTCCATCATCTCTCAGCTTCAAGCGATATACAGACCCATATTTCTGAGGTATTCTTTTTGACCACATCGTATTTCCTAAGGCATCTTTTCGAACTACATAGCTATTATAATTCGGACTACCAAGAGATGCTTGTGACCAACACATAGCCACCCCTAATTCGGAGTAGTCGCAAGAAAGCCCATATGGTTGAATAAAAAATTCTTTATTGTCATACAATTGTTCAGAGAATAATATATTCCCATCCAAATCAAAGTTTATTAAAACAGCTCTTAGATCGCTTGAAGATTTTCTTATTGATCCCACCATCCAAAAAGAATCACCGGCATGTTGAATATTTTGCACCCATAGACTCATATAAAGGTCATCTGGAAACTTTATAGCTCTACTCCAAAGAATTGTCCCCTCGCTACTTATTTTCCAATAATAAAACTTCTCAAATTTAAAGGTATAGGCAATGAATCCATCTCCGACTGAAAATATATTTGGTCTAAAAGTAGGGATAGACAACGGCTCTACTGTATATGCCCATTCTAGATTTCCATTTCCATCTAAACCAACTATTTTTCTAGTAGAATTAGACGTGAAGCCAATTGTTCCATCATCAAGTAAAGTAAGACCCGTAATTCCATTTGTGAAATTACTGACTTCTTTCACCCAAATCGATTCTCCTTGCTTGGTCATTTTCGTAACTCTGCCAGTATTAGGCAGTAAATTACTAGTAATCATAATAGTTCCATCTGGGGCCTGTTTTGGAATCTGGTCATAATAAAAAGATTCATTGCTTGATTGAGGGCTACGAAATCCAATTTGAGCTTCTGTAAATTCACAATCTACATCCGTCCCAACATTAATTAACAAGGTCCGTGCATCAGCACAATACTCGTTTTCTGAGATAAGTTTTATAATATATAAGCCAGCTAAATCAAAAGTGTATTGAAGATCAAGTTGATTATTTATCAATTGTCCATTTACAAACCATTGATAATTGCTTGCTTCTAAACTACTATTTGTAAAATATAAAGTTTCTCCTTCAGCAATTTCAGTAGAGGAACTTGCAAAATCAGCGGACACATCGCAGAGCACGCTTATTGCTATAGAAAAGTCATCTGTGCAATTGGGATCTTCATTACTGGCAAACAGATTTATAGTGTATTCCCCTGGCTCTGTAAATTGATAACTATCACCATCGAAAGGAATGCCATTTACAGTCCATAGATAGTTCGTGGCATTGGTAGATAAATTTGTTAGGAAAATTTGTTCTCCAGCATTTACAATAGTAGAGCTTGTAGAAAACAAAGCATCTACTCCGGTTACACAAGCTGAAAGGCAGCCTCTGGAGTCGATTAGGCTTGACCTAAGGTTTTGAATAACATCTTGCATTCTTTCATTTTGACCGTTGGTAAATGCGGAGTAACAAGCAAAAGCTGAGTAGTCCATATAATTGTTCACCATGTCATTCTGATCCGTTAAAAATGGATTATTTATATCTGAAACATTGACATCTGTATCACAGGAATTAATAGGTAGTAAACATGGCGTACGGGCGATAGATTGATCTGGAGGGGTATCACAGACACGGTCTCCATCTTTAATACAATCTTCATTGCTACAAGCACCTTGGAAGGTATGATACAATCCTAGATAATGTCCAAGTTCATGAACAAGTACTGCGGAGTTCGCTTCAGAAGTCCCGAGATAACTAGACTCCATAACGATACCATCTTCTTCTCTTCCATGCGAAGTGGGAAAAGTAGCGTAACCGACAACCTGACAGCCGGATTGTGAACAAATTTCTTTAACCAACCATATATTAATATATTGTTCGGGGTTCCACCGATTTAAATTCTTTACGGATAAATCATCTTGATTCAAATTCATTTCTGTCAAAGTCGATTCTATTCTGTTAATCCCATCACTTAAATTTCCATGCTCATCCCGTGTAGCCAAACAAAATTGAATTTCTGTATCCACACCAGTACCTTGATCATAGTATCCAATATTTGCAAAAGAGTCATTGACATGTTGAACTCCAGCGATAATCTGTTCATCAGAAATATTCTCCTCTTGGCTGTTATGGATGACATGAATAACGATAGGCAACTCGTAATTCAGCATAGTTCTTAAAGGTGCAGAGACTGCATTTCGAAGTTTCGCAGTTTTATACATTTGGTCCTCCCATTCTCTATGACGTTTTTGATTTTCTGGGCTATTTTGCAATAATTTTTCCTGATATAAACCATGATTACAAAATGGAGCTGCAGTCATAGTAGTTTCTTTCTCCTGCAAGAAGAGAAAAGCGGTGTCCTGACTCTTAAAAGTAAATGAGCTCGTCATCAAAGTCATTAGGGTAACAAAACAAATTATGTTTCTTCGTGAGAAGTTTTTCATTTATAGTTTGATGTTAAGCTATTGTCAAAATCAAGATCCCGTAATGATTAGAAATGTAAATCGCTTTTCATTGCTTTATATTAGGATAAGCAATTTGTTCAAAACGCTGCATTGGAATGGAATAAATAAAAACTTAAAATTTCCGCTGAATTCAAGGATAAGCTTTCTTAATTAACTCAAGTTTCGGAGGGCTTGTTGAAGGTATGGGGAAATATTATAGATTATAATCCATTTATAGGCTATGCTTAACACTTGTATGGTATCAAGGGCTTCAGTCATTGACGAACGGAGATTAGAAGAATATTTTAGAACATACTCTATTTATGGTTTATGCTTGACACTTGCAATGCATCAATGGTTTCAGTTATTGATGAACAGAGTAATGTAGATTCTGCTCGATAAATAAGATATGTTTGACACTTGTATGGCATCAAGGGCTTCAGCCATTGACGAACGGAGAACCATCGAGGAACATTAAAATAGGCTATAATTCTATGATACCTATTTGATAAGTATTCCATTTTACACCCAGAAGAAGAAACTTATCATCGTAATTCATAAAACCATCTATTGTGAACTTGGTTTTATAATCAGTGTTGCGTGGAGAACAAATAATTTTATTTTCATTTTTTTTACCATTCTTACCTATGGTAATCATGTCTGTAGATGAAGACAGTAGGCCCTTTAAACCAAGCTCCTTACGTTCATTTTTCTCTTTTCTCGAATTAAAGATTAGACACAGTTCGCCGTCTCTCTCGGCACAGGCAATAGAACCATGTAATCTCGATACATCCTGAAAGTCTTTTTCAATCTTCTCAATTTTAATGAGATCACCCTCTTTAGAAAAGCGTGGTATAATCGTATTTCCAAATAGATAAGTACTGGATTCAACAGTTGGTGTCGGAGCTGTTCTATTCCCTATACTTACATCATTGGCATACTCAGCAACAAAAGATGTTGATCCATCTGGAAAATTATGTAAACTAATTATTCCGAAGCCAGCCTTAAGTCCTTTCCCTTTTGCGATTGCTTTATCCGTTACTAATCCTGTAAGCAGGGTCTTTGTAAAAGGAGAAATATTACTTTCTAATTTCTTAGCCATTAGATCATAGGTTCCATAAAATACGCCAAGTACTCGGCTAGCGAAATCAGGGTTAGAATAAGTACCTCCTAGGCGAATTTCATTGCCAACACTTGAAAATAGACCAAACTCAACTATAAAATTCTTACCCCTTAATTGTAAGTCATATTCCACATCCGTATCTGGTAAGACTGAAAACAGTTTCATCTCGGTGTTATTATCCAAACCCCCTTTTATCACTTTCAGTTTAGCAGAAACTAAGACATTGCCTTCATTGGTTAAAATCATCTGTTCAACAAGTAAATTCTTATCTGCATAAGGAAAAGATTTCGTCTTTGACCAAAGTTTTTTAAAGTCTTGATCAAAGACAGAAATTGATAACTCTTCTGCCTTATTTCCATCTTTGGTAGTAACAAATTGCATATACGCCACTTTGGATTTATCTTCAGATATAACTATTTCTTGAAAATTATCTTTATTAGAATACGCAGAAATCACGTTCCCTCTCATAGCAAGCTGTGTTTTTAATTTATGACTATGCATTTTGAAAGGCTCACCCAATTTTCCATCACTAAATGTGGCAGCGTATAAGATTACTTTACTATTAGATCTATCATAAGCTGTAAAGACAGTATATTTTCCAGATATAGTTTCAATAAATGGGCTTGGAATAGCTTCCAACCCTCCGAAATTATATCCTACTCTTTCTTTTGATATAAGTTTATGGTTTAAATAATAACTCAGTATATTACCTTCTCTACCATCATTTGAATATATAAAATAGCGATCGTTTGTAATTCCTAATGGGTATACACTTGCGCTCTCAATAACCGGACTCCAATTGACTTCTTGTCCAAAGGATTGGTTTAGAGTATTAAAAAGAAAGTAAAGTATAAAAGCGTAGCTTAGTCTCATATTGATTGTTGGCATGAGTACCAAAAATACACAATATATGCATTAATCCAATAGAAAGATTTGGGATTATTAGTCCTGATTACGTTTTTCCTGCAACTGAAGTAGTGTAAATAATTTCAGTTGCCGTCTTTCCATAGACCGCTCAGTGAAGTTTAGTTTGAGCATTTGAAAAGGAGTTTTAAACTACCCTTAGTTTAGTTTATATTAAACGTTATGTACTTGGATGCTGGATTGGGATAGACTTGAACTTCATTGGTTACATGTTCTTCTTTAGTTGAGGTAAAAAAGTCCATGCAACCAGTTTCTATTAAATTTGCTTCATCCCATAAGTTTACCCTTGAAGGCAAAAATAAGGCAGCTTCCATTCTTTCAATCTGACCTTGGATGAACATCTTTTTACATCGATGATTGTAATCCATGAAGTTAGAACCATTCGTTGCTACACCACAGCTAAAATCATTATTGTAACATCCTTCTAACTCTATCACTCCTCCGAGTCTGGGAGGTGTGTCGCCTACTAGATCTCCATTTATCGCACAAGATCCTTCAAAAGTATGTCAAAGATTTAACCAATGCCCCGCTTCATGCGTACATACGGATGCCCAATCATCACCCTCCTCTAGTTCAGAATGATCTCCATAGCCCCATCTGATTGAACTGTAAAATATTCCGTCTGTATTATTAGTATTTGAAGTGCTCGGGTAATACGCGTAGGCAGTAAAAGCAGATGGCGCACCCGACGTGTATTTTGGAAAGTATATATTTAAATATTTATAATTATCCCATGCATGTTCAAATAAATTTCCTTCATTATATAGACCCTCTTCCCCTTCATAATATATCAGGCCTGTAGTAGGATTTCCATTAGGATCAATTGTTGCGAGACAAAAAGTGATATCCAATGCTCCTTTTACTTTATTAAATTCTGGATCAATGCTATTCCAACCATCATTTAGACCTTTGAAGTCTTCATTTAGAATCTCTAAGCCAGATAGGGCTTGATCCATGCCCATTTTTCCATCCTCCCCTAAATGAAAAACATGCATCACAACGGGAATTACATAAGCTGAATTCCTCTTTAGTTCTGAATCTTTTAATTGTTGCATAACTCAAAGGAATATTAACGTCATGCCATCGTCGATAATATTTAACTACCGCTCATGACGATAATATTTCAGTTGAACAATCACGGCGCACCTTCCTTTAACCAATTTTTTTCTATATAGGGAAAAGCACTCCTATTTACTTGACTAAGATAACTATTATTTCTCTCTCTTACCGAATCCTAGGTCCTTTTTTGGTAGCATTCTCTTTTGACATCTTTTACATTTACTTAAATCCTATTTTTACCGCCCAAATCTTAACCTATACCCATAGCAATACCATTTCTTATTGTGTGTTCTTAATTTTTATTGCCATATACATTCCTGTTGAAACCTATTGGTGGTGACTTATTTTGTGCATAGCCTACCACATGCTCATATATCCAATTCGCTTCACCTGCTATCTTTTCTTTTTCAAAGTCTTCTCCTCCACAATGCCCACAGGTCTTAACCACTTTTTGGCCTTTAACTAGTTTATTCAGCAAACTGAACAATATCTGTATACTTGTTTTGTTGCGCTTCAATATCAAAGCAATCTTTGGGTGTATCTTTTTATATTTCGACGGATGATGTATACCATAATACCGTACTCTATGAAAACTTGATGGCAACTTGTGTTGCATTATCTTTGCTATTGCTACCAAGGCCGGTAGCTTTCTTTTCTTATACCCTACATGTCCATTGCTTGATTTGTTCGCATAATCCTTGTGCGTGATACTTACCATCCCATCCGATGAATTATAACTGATCCGCTTTGCTGTTACCGCACTCCTATTTATATATTTCGCTAGATAACTTTCTATTATTTCTGTATTCTTACTGGGCCAGCCATTATTAACTACCCATTCCTTACTTTGCAACTCCTCTTCTATTTCTTCATATGACCTATGATAAGCAATCGAACCATTCTGCATCGCTTTGCTTAGCCTTGCTAAAAACGACGCTCGATAAATAGAATTTATCTTCCTATAACGACATAACCTGCGCTTACTCTTCGGCCACACCCATTCGTTATTTTTATCTAATCCTCCAAATGTAATCAAGCAGTGAATATGTACGTGATATTTTAAGTCCGACCCCCATGTATGCAGTACCCCTATCATCCCTAATTCTGCTCCTATTTCTTCACCTATCTTTTTTATACAATCCCAAGCACTTTGAAATAATATCCCGTAAACTACTTTCTGGTTTACCTTCGCCAAACTTCTAAGGGATTTAGGCAACGTAAATGTCGTATGTGTGTAAGGGACATTTAATAGCCGAGCACTAAGCCCCGCTTGCCATTTCAATCGTTTATAGGCTTGACATAACATACAGTGACTATTTCCACAGTGCAAGTATACCTGATGCGATGCTCCACATTTCTTACACGTGTATTTTGTACTGCCCAAATATGGCGTACCACATATCCTTATCGAACGAATTAGTTTTATTTGATCGAGCCGCGGCCGGTAGGTTCTGATGTAGCACTCTCCATAGTCTCTAAATAGTTGACCGAGCGTCTCCTTGTCTCTAGGTACTTTATCTCCAGTGTCTCGATTGGATGTACAATCTGGTGATGATATGTCTTGCTTAATCGGATGTATCGCGCTGTAGTTTTTAAATATTTATGACCCATTTGTTGCTGTAAATAAACAATATTTGTTCCACTCTCAATATGATGTGTTGCATAGCAATTGCGAAAAGTATGTGTACTTACATGCTTTTTTATCCTTGCCTGATTTACCCCTACTTTCACGCCACGCTGTGCTGAACTTGCAGACAATGGCTTCCCTTTGTACTTGCCATTGAATAAGTATTCTACCGGCTGCTCTCGTAGGTAATATTCTCGAAGTA
>ENA-ORXT01002436-ORXT01002436.1-marine-metagenome-genome-assembly--contig:-NODE-2436-length-22416-cov-7.164913_pt1 | contig 22416 bp, 20 predicted proteins | sample MGYA00237868_ERZ511482 | MGnify/ENA metagenome assembly ERZ511482
TGTAAAAAGGAAGCCATTTCCCTCGACGTTACCAGCGCCCAAACCCTTAAAGCCAGGCGAGCCAGTGCTAAGCAATGCGAAGTATGAGGAAATATTAAAAACCCTCAGGAAGATGTCTGTCGTGCTGGAAAGAAGCCCTGCAGCATTTGCGAATATGGATGAAGAATCTTTACGGTTTCAATTTCTTGTACCGCTAAATGGTCAGTTTGAAACAGATGCGCGTGGCGAAGTGTTTAACAGCTCAGGAAAAACAGATATTTTAATAACCGAAAATGGTCGAAACATCTTTATTGCTGAGTGTAAATTTTGGCGCGGTGAAGGTTCATTGTCTGATACTTTAGACCAAATATTAGGGTATCTGAGCTGGAGAGACACAAAGGCCGCGATCATTTTGTTTAATCGTAATAAAGGCTTCACAAAAGTATTAGCTAAAATTCCACAGATTGTTCAGTCGCATGATAGCTATATTAAAGACGTAACTGCAGGGCAAAGTGAAACAGAGTTTAGGTATCTTTTAAAACATCGGGACGATGAAGATCGCGAAATTACGCTCTCTATTTTAGCATTCGATGTTCCCGCGTAACATAGTCATTTCATTAAGTGCCTACAGAGTTTGAACCTAATTTATTATTGAACAATATTTGTTTGGCCGTTGCCTCAACATGATCCCTCGCAGGTTCCGAATACCCCAAACAATTACGTTTTAATGAATTGTTACAATATATTAATTTATAGGCGCCCTATTTTTAGCAGATGATGCCATATTGATAAATCTTACTTATGGTCGTTTAAGACGCTCGCGGAATGTCCGCTTCTCTAATTGGTTTGTTTAGTCAAGTTCCTAGTTTCCTTTAATTTGTGGTTCTGTCTGTTCCCGGGTCACGCTTCTCTTCGCAGTCGGCTGATCAAAGATAGGCGCTGCATGCATGTTTCGGATCGGTGGTGGAGCGCCTCGCTTTGAGTCGTGCTCAAAATTGGCACAGCAGACCTTATCGGCGTCATCCACAAACACCTCGTCCGATCAGGACGAACCGTTGGTTTTATGATGTGTGGTTAGCGTCTCATTTAGCGACCTCCACATCTGACCAACGATAAGGTGTGCCATCGACCCACATACGGTGCAGGATAACGGCTAACTTTCTGGCGACAGCAACTGTGCCGCGTTTGCGGCCGCGACGTTTGACGAGGCGTAGGCCCCAAGCCTTGAGTGGCGACATCTGTTTAGTTCGGGTGAGCAGAGAGTTGGCAGCCGTGTAAAGCGCTGCGCGCATCTCGGTATCTCCGGCGCGTGATATGCGACCAGGATTATCCATCTCGCCAGATTGAAAGCGTCTTGGCGTCAGCCCGAAGTGAGCTGCCACAGTTCGAGATGAGTTGAACCGCGCGGGGTCATCAACAGCGGCTTTAAAGTGCAGGGCTGTCATCGCGCCGACACCGGGTGTGGTCATAAGAAGATTGCAAACAGGGTCTTGGGCCGCGACACGCTTCACGCGTTTGTCCATCTCTCGGTAGTGTACATATAATGCACCGCGAGCTTCCAGCATTGGCAGCAGCGCGAATGCCAAGCCCTCGTCAGCTTCAATGAGAGGCCGAACTGTGTCGTCAAAGCGGTGATGTGCCAGCGTTGATGGCAGTCTGATGCCGAAGGTCTTAAACAATCCTCGTATCTCATTCTCCAGATCAACACACTTGCGAAGCACGGCCTTACGGCTGGAAAGCATCGCGCGAATGTAATGGCTCTCGCGGCTCTTCATATGGACAGGTTGATACCAGCCCGTGCGAACGACCTGAGCGATGCCGCGGGCATCGTTCTTATCCGTCTTGTTGCGCATAGCCGACAAGGCTGCACTGACCTGACGCGCTTCCATGCAGACAACATCATATCCGAGTGCCTGCAAGCCGTGGAACAACATCTGACTCATGACACCAGCTTCAAAGCCTAGCTTGGCGATCGGCTCTCCAAACTTGCGAAGGTAGTCATCAATCGCTTCGACCTCGCAGTCTAACGTTCGTTCCAATACGATATCACCATCAGCGTCCACAACGCACAGCGCGACAGTACGCAGCGAAACATCCAGTCCTACAAAATAGCTCATTCTTATCTCCTATAGTTACAGAACAACATCTGTAGACTATCAGGAACTTGACCGCGTAATCAGTCCGTCCAATTACGCATGCTTAGAGGATCATCGTGACTTCAGGTTGGGGGGCATTGCGGTCGTCGGGATAACTTAATCTGATGCCTCAAATTCCCCGATAGCGGACATTAGTCAAACTCACTCAAAAGCTTTCCAGTATCTAAATCAAAGTTATTTTCTGTTCGGAGTTCAACCGTATATTTTCCATTATGAAAATAGCATTTGATGAATTCCTTTGGGTGAACATTTGGGTCTGTTGCTAGCTTTACGTAACCGAACCTTTCTTCGCGAACGATTATTCCGTCTTGAATATTGGAAAGGTCTAGATACTGAATTTTCCAAGATGAATCATCACCCCAAACGCATCCCCAAACAAATCCAAAATTCCCCTTTGGGTTTTCATAACCATCATTCCAATTTGATGATCCAGGTAAAATAGAGTCATCATGCAAATCCCACCAATCAGGGACATAGAAACCTACCGGGCAAAAGCCTCCGCTGTCAGGGGTTTCACTTGCAATGATTTTACCAGTAGCTAAGTCCATTACGGAAGTAGCCGTATAATCCGTTGATATCAAAGCGAACATTTTGTTGCCTTGCCTGAATGGTTCGAAGGTCCGCATCAGGGCGCCATAGTTTCTAGTGTATTGAGCAATGACCTTACTTGCTTCGTTTAAAATCGAAATTTTGAGGGTGCTTCCATAACCTTCTTCTGTTTCCACAGTGAGTTCTTGAGTTGAATACAAGTCTCTAGGCATCGGTAGTGATGGAAATCAAAACATCCAGACGTATCGATTTCTTCTATCCACCAGCGTTTATGATATTTTTCCGCCCATTCTTTATGTTTCTCGCCAAAGCGACCCTCTAATAGCTGTTCAGCTTCAGCGTAAGAGTTTCTAGCGCCCCAATTATGTAATTTTTCGTCGTTATGGGAAATAGAACGGACTTCAAATATTTTACTCATTCGGCAATCATACAGTGCTGGGTGTAAACTTTGAAGGGAGCAATTTAATTTTCTAACGTCCGCTTCGCCGCCATTGCAATCCAAACAAAAAATTAGGCTTATGTCAGCAATGAGGATAAATACACCTGAGCCAAAACGAAGAAAAAACTAGTTCTAGTGAAAGTTCCTACTTGGGAACAGCTTTGATGTTTGAGACCGAGGATGCCGCCCGCCTCCATTCGCATAGTAGGCCGTAACCGTTTTCTTATCTTTGGGTAGATCAGTTTTCAGGTCTGGTTTGGGGACATGTGAACTCGATTGGTTTCTCGCTATTGAGGTCGAGCTTTGAACCGGCGAACGCACATGATCTGCATTATCGTGTCCGGGATAAATCGGCTCGCCGCCATCGCCTAACGTGTCGAGCAGATAGGATAAGTCCTCTATGTGATGTGCGATCACATTTGTGACGATACCTTGTCGCTGAAACTTACCGCGTATTCGCAAAAGCCGTCCGGCCATAATTTCTGCTCGATACTTCGGAAACAAGCTGCCCCAGATGATGACATTCGATACGCCAGTATCGTCCTCCAGTGTGAGAAAGATTACGCCTGAAGCTGTGCCGGGGCGCTGGCGTGTAACGACCAGACCGCAGACTGTTATCGAATGGCCGTCCGTGTAATCGCGCTGTTCGTTTGCCAAGGCTCTTGGTCCAAGCTCTCCGCTCAGTAACTTTATCGGATGTTCTCGGAGTGTCAGCCGCGTTGAGACATAATCCTCATAGACCTGCTGAGCGTCTGTAAGCTCAGGAAGGAGAGAACTGATCTCGGGTAGACCTTCACCTATATCGGCAAACAGTGGCAGCGCACCTGAGCGCGGGAGGGCCTTTACTTGCCATAGCGCTTCACGTCGGTTCAGACCGTAGATATGATATGCGTCAGCATGCGCTAGGAGTGATAGGGAACGCTGTTTAAGCCCCGCACGTCTCCACACCGCATCAATCGAGCGATACCCATTGCCGCGCGCTCCAGTGACCCAGCGGGCCTCATCCTCTGCGAGACCCTTGATTTGTCGAAAGCCAAGCCGAACGGCCAGATTTCCTGAACCGTCGGGTTCAAGAGAACAATCCCAAAAACTATGCTCAATACAAATCGGCAGCACCTTCACATCATGTCGTTCCATATCTTGAACGATTTGGGCAGGGGCATAAAAACCCATAGGCTGAGAGTTAAGCAAAGCGCATCCAAAGACTTCAGGATGGTGACACTTTAGCCAACACGACACATAGACGATGAGTGCGAAACTGGCAGCATGTGATTGCGGGAAGCCATATCCCGAGAAGCCTTCCAATTGTCGAAATACATTTTCAGCAAAAGTCTGCTCGTAGCCGTTATCAAGACAGCCCTGAATAAATCGCTCGCGATGAATTTGAATGCGGCCCGGTCCGGATGAACTGGCGAGAGAGCGGCGTAAGTGATCCGCTTCTGATGGGGTGAAACCCGCCGCAATACTGGCGATCTCCATTGCTTGTTCCTGAAACAGTGGAATACCGAGTGTTTTCTCCAAAGCAGGCTTGAGGTCATCGGATGGATATATGACAGGCTCTTCACCGCGCCTTCGTTTTAGGTAGGGGTGCACCATATCGCCTTGGATTGGGCCGGGCCTGATAATGGCGACCTCTATAATAAGATCATAAAACTCGCGTGGACGCATACGAGGCAGAAACTGCATCTGGGCGCGGGACTCAATTTGGAAAACCCCTAATGTGTCTGCGACGCAAATCATGTCATAGGTCGCGGTATCGTCCTGAGGGCAGTTTGCCATCGTGACATCAACGCCTTTCCAGTGATGCAGCATGTCAAAGCTCTTGCGAACACAGGTCAGCATACCGAGCGCTAAGACATCAATTTTCATCATGCCCATGACATCAATATCATTCTTATCCCATTCGATAATTGTGCGGTCATCCATCGCTGCATTTTCAATCGGAACGAGAGCGTCCAATCTTTGATTGGTAATGACGAAGCCGCCAGTATGTTGTGACAAATGCCGTGGAAAGCCTGTCAGCTCTTTCGCGATCTGGAGCGTAAGCGCGACACGGCGAGAAGTTGGATCAAGCCCTACGCCAGCAGCCCGTTCGCCCGATACATTGTCGTCGCGCCAGCCCCAGACCTGCGAAGTGAGCGCGTTGATATTATCCTCTGATAATCCCATTGCTTTCGCTGTTTCGCGAATGGCCGAGCGCGTTCTGAAATGAATGACAGTTGAGCAAATAGCGGCGCGGTCACGCCCATATTTCTTGAAGATATATTGGATGACTTCTTCGCGCCGCTCATGTTCAAAATCGACATCAATATCGGGAGGTTCATTACGGACATCTGAGATGAACCGCTCGAACACCATGTTGATGACATCGGGAGAGGCTTCAGTAATGCCGAGGGCGAAGCATACAACGGAGTTGGCAGCCGACCCACGGCCTTGGCAGAGAATGCCTTGCCTACGCGCATATCCCACTATGTCCTGAACTGTCAGAAAGTAAGGTGCGTAGGAAAGGCGTTTGACCAAGGCCAATTCCTTCTCGACCAAAGCGCGGGACTTTAAGGGAACGCCGCCGGGATAGCGCCAAAGCAGCCCTTCCTCTGTAAGCTGGCGAAGACGCGTGTCTGGGTCAATACCGTTGAGAACTTCGTCAGGATATTGGTACTGGATTTCATCAAGTCTAAATGTGCACGCCTCCGCGATGCGGAGCGTATTTGTGATAGCTTCAGGATAGGCACGAAAGAGACGACGCAGTTCATGCTCCGATTTTAGGCGCGCTTCTGCGTTGAGTTGAGCCTCAAGACCCAGCGCGTCAATCTTTACGCCCAGCCGTATGCAAGACAGGACATCCGCGACACGTCGGCGCGCGGCGCTGTGCATCAAAACACCGCCCAAACACACAAGATGCACGTTGGATCGCTTTGCGAGACTTGAGATGTTGGCAAAGCGCTGTTGATCCCATCCGTCGTATCGCACCGAAAGGCCAAGATAGAAATCTACTCCGAAAGTCCTATTAAGAGCGAGAATATCCGACTGAGCAAATACAGGGTCGATCAATATAACGACACACTCTTGGAGGCCCTCTATGACATCTGCTAGATCAAGATGACATTCACCCTTGGGTGCGCGTCTCTTACCAACCGTCAAGAGCTGAGAGAGCGAGCTATAGCCAGAAAGTGTCTTGGGATAACAAAGGAGCGTTGTTTCCGAACGCATAACCAGTCGAGAGCCGATGCGTAAGTCTTGACCAACTTCTTTCGCGGCAGCGTAGGCTCTGACTACACCTGATAAAGTATTACGGTCCGCTATGCCTATAGACGTCAGCCCCAGCACCTTCGCTTGAGCAACGATCTCAGCCGGATGGCTGGCTCCTTTGAGAAAGGTGAAGTTCGTGGTGATGTCGAGTTCGGCGTAAGCCACTAGACAAATTCACCCGAACAGAACCAACCGAGATCAGGCTTTTGCGGGCAGTTCATCAGCCATAGTTCTCGGCCTTCTGTTGTGCGAGCGCGCCAATAGTCCCGTAACTCACCAGATAGCCAAGTTTCAGGGGCATCCCACCAAATCGGTGCAACACGCTCAGGGCCTTCCGCCTCCTTCAGTTTAAAACGGTCTTGCCGCCATTGGAAATGATGCGGCGGACGACCGGGCTTAATGATGTGGAGGCGTTCAGGACGAAAGGCGCGCTGGGGTCGTGGGTGGAGATGCTTTGCATCAAATGAACCATTAGCTCTTGTTGAGCCAACTTCGTGGCTTGCGTGTTCCACTTCGGGGATGTGGGATGGAACCCTCACCGGACAACGAATGCGGTCAAATCCAAGACGGTTTCCTAGTGTTGTTAGGGTCTGGTCAATGGCCGCCTCAGCGCGTGCGGCTTCATTACCAATCACAATCTGCGTTGGTTTGAAGATAGATGTATTTAGCGCGACTAAGCGGAACCAGTCGGCTCCGAATGTGAGTGTCAATTCGCTTAAAGGTCGCCGAAACTGTCTCATAATTGAAGCCGTGTCTCGAACCGCACTTGCAAATCCTATGGACAGATGATGCTCTCCTGTATCAACACACCTAACCGTCAATTGAAAACCAAGAGCAGCATAAGCTTCTTTGTGAAGACGAGTACAGACACGCTCTGCGAGCCGTTCCAAGATAGAGTTCACATCATCAATCAATCCGATTGGCTCTGGTAAATTCATCCGCGCCGCAAAAACTTTAGGGGCGGCGCTTGGAATTACCGGGTCAGGTCGATGTCCGCGTAGCGCGTCGAGTGCGAGTGGCAGACTTACGGAAAAGCGGCGCGCTAATTCAGATGGTCTAAAACTCGACAGGTCTGAGATTGCCTTTAACCCCAAGCGCTTTAAATTGATAAGGGTATCTGGGGATAGATCTAACGCTTCTAAAGGTAAGTTCGAAATTATTGCAGCTTCATCATCGGCGCGCGAGATAGTATGCTGCCTACTGCTATAACGTGAAAGCCCTCTTGCGGCGCTCCGCGTGTTTGCGATTCCAATGCGTGCTTTGATTTTGAGATCGTTCAACTCGTCTTGCATTGCTCGTACTAGCCCCGCTTCACCTCCGAACAAATGCGAGCATCCCGTGACGTCCAGCGCTAATCCATCGTCCTTTTCTATTCCAACACGCGGAGAAAATTTATCCGCCCATCTTTGTAATGCAGATAGGAGGTGTCTTTGTCTGACAAGGTTTTGGGGTTCAGTGAGGATGTCGGGACACACAGCCGTCGCATCGGTTAAAGACATACCAATCTTTACACCGGCAAGGATTGCTTTGCTGTTGATAGACATAAGGCGCTCTGCATTTGAGACGGTTGCTGTCACTCCAAAAGCACCACCCAACCGCACATCATCACGCCGTCTCCAAAGGTCTAGCGGCAATTGAGGAAGGTAGAGGGCAAGATGTCGTTTTTGCAAAACCGCGCGCTGATGTTTTTGTTTGAGTGCGGTTGATGAGGTCATAGGGTTTTGGGCTGGCATGATGGCCTGTCTCCTGTTCTGTCCAGCAGACGGACCAATGCCCAAGCCGTCCGCTCTTATTTTTTGTAAGGTTCCAGCTCCAATGGCCGGAAAGGTGAGGGTGCGGCGTGCAGTGCCACCTTGTCTGTGCCGCCGAGGAGTTTGCGCGCTTCCCAATTAGGACGAGTCCTAATGCGCCGCCAATCTGCGCGGCTATTTGGAGGCGACGGCTTTCGAAAAGGTCAGGGCCAATATCCAGTTGCAAAATGACCAGTCCCGCGCCTTTGCACCGAAGTGCTTCTTCTGCGCACCATAATATCTCTTTACGGTTCGCGGCCTCGCATAGGATAAGCCGGGACGGATTAAAGAAGCGAGCGACGCCCTTTGCACGTAGCGTCGTGACATCACGGTTTAGACCTATCCAAAATATGGGACCTATAGCGGAGGCGCCTGCGCATAACGCTAAGCTTAAAGACGAGGGCCCTAAGGATTCATGGAGTCGACCTCTAGCAAACTCCATCAGAGTACCAATCTTTAGCGGAGGCAACATGACCCTAGGTCGTTGTGATTCCGGTATGATATTCTCGATGCATTTATGTGTTGTGACTAACATAAGTTCATGCTTTGTTCTATTACAGATTATAGAGTCAAGCCTTAGAGGAATAAAATCCTAACTTATGCTGTGAATAATTGTTTGAGGTTATTGGTAATCGGTGCGACTGAAAGTCTTTAAATTGAAAGAGAAAAGCCCGCCACATGTCGGACGGGCTCTTCAAAATATTTAGCAAATGCTAATCATCGAGCATATCGGCGAAGCGCTCTCCGCTTTTCGCAGACTGATGTGCTCTGGCAAGTAGCGACGCCGTTTGAAGGTCTAAATCTCCGTCCTCAAGCTTGTCTTCAATCTTTTCTGCGAGAAATTCTTCGCCGTCGTCTAGCGCAGAAATTGCCGCAGCCTCATCATTTTGAAACAGGCTCGAAAAGCGAGTGAAGCCACGGTGAACAGCACCTACCATGCTTCCTTCCTCCTCAGGGGTTCCGCCGAGCTGCCGAATCTGTTCTTGAAATTCGCTCACCAGAGCTTGACGCTCAGCTTGGCGACGTTTGAACTCAGTCTGCAAAGAATAGCTGTCATCACTCACATCTGCACATGTTTGATAACCTTGGCAGCTATCAATCAAGGTTTTCGTGACGAAATTGAGTGTTTTGATATTTCTGTTGGTCATTTTGATCTCCAATTAAATAATGATTGTTTGCGCCTGGTTCATCCAGTGCCATATATATTCAACCCATAATTAAGGAGTCAGTTCCCTAGGCAACATAGATCAAGATTAGCGTTGGAAAATGTTGTTATAAGTTATAATTTCTAACTCATTATTGCACATCGCTGACATCAAGAAATCAATCAACCTGATTGAACCTTTCGCCGTCGACGAGGGCCACGGCGGCTACCATGCCGCTTATAAACGTCTTCTGCTTCTCGCTTTGCTTCGACAGATGAGCGTATAGCCCAAATCCGAGACTTGGCCTCCCTGACAGCCTCTGCATGATCAATAATCGGATCAGGATAGTTGAACTCTCGCTCCGCTTTCCAAGGCTCGTGCACAGATTTACCTGTCAGTCCAGAAAGCTCTGGTACCCACTCGCGCGTAAAATCACCTTTAGGGTCATGGTCGTAACCCTGTTTCACTGGAGAGTAAATTCGGATTGCGTTTATCCCGGTTTCGCCGGACTGCATCTGAGCTTGCGGCCAGTGAATACCAGGCTCATAATCTGTGAACAAGCGAGCCAAGACGTTTCCACTATCCTGCCACCGAAGCCATAAATCATATGACGCAAAAGATGTAAGCATCGCGCGCATTCTGAAATTAATCCAGCCTGTGGCCCGTAAATATCTAAGGCAAGCGTCGACAAACGGGTAGCCGGTAGCGCCGCGTTCGAATGCGAGTAATCTTTCTGGATTGGATTCCAAGCCCCTTAATTCTGAATAAGATTTTGCCATGGGGAGCCATTCGAGTTCTGGCTCAGCTTCCAGCTTTTGCATAAAATGGCAATGCCAGTGCAACCGCCCGACGAAGGATGTCATTGCACCCCTCCAGATCTTCGCATCAAGGGTTGTATCGCCTTTAAGGTCTTCCCTCCGCGCAAGCGTTGCTTGATATACTTCGCGCATCGAAATTGTTCCCAAGGCTAGATAGGGTGACATTCGTGAACATTGTGTTTCTCCTGTTATTGGAGATGACATGCCCTTCCGGTAATTTTGACCGCGGATATGAAGGAACTCTTTGAGGGTAAGTTCAGCCGCGCCTCGACCCGCTCCCTGCCGTGCGACAATCCCGTCATGCTCAAGTCCCAGCTCCGCTCCGGCCGGGACATCGTCGCTCGTCGTGTCCAACCATTCAATCTTCGGCGGGACTGGGGTCACGGGCTCCGCCATAAAGGCATCCCACCTTTGTGCCCATTTATTTCTATCGAGACGGCTGCCTCTCGCGATTCCATGCTGCTTAAATTCTACGAAACTAATTTTTTGCGAGTTACACCATGATCTTACTAAGTCATCGCGGACGTAAGTCCAATAATTTCCAGTCTCTTCGTGAGACACGAGCCGGAACTTACCGTGGCTTCCCAATATGTCGGCTAAGACTTTCTCCGCATTGCCAACACGAATTGTAAGATGTCCACCAATCCCAGCGCACTGCTCTGATAAATCTCTCAAGCTTTCCCGTAAAAAAGCGTATTGCCGATATGACGTATCAGATAGAGCCCAATAATCAGGCTCAATAACGTACAAAAAGATAATGGGGCCCGACTTGGCTGCTGACATTAGGGGCCTGTGATCGTGCAGGCGTAGGTCGCGCTTTAACCAAACGACTGTTGACGTCATGAGCTCTGCTCGCTCGGTGCGTCTCCACCTAAGCCCGGTTTTAAAAGCCAGCGATATACGCCCACCAGATTAATAGCAAAGAGCACACAATTCTGTACGGTGAGCGGTAATTCGTCGGACAGCGTGCCAAACAAAACCCAGAGAATGGAGGATGCTGTGAAGATCACGAAACCCCATCCTGCCATCTTCGGAGAAAAGTTAAAGGCAACCATAATTGCGGCAATAATCCCTGATAGGGTAGCACACCATTGGACTAGCGACTCGATTTGCATATAATTCTCGAACGGTGAAAGCTTGCTACTGACAAAACAAAGGCCAGTATAGCGAATAGTTCCAACATTATTTCGAGAACCATAAATTATCCATAGCATGTGATAAGGAACTTCAGAGTGAGGCATGAGTTATTGCTCTATGACGATTAAGTCTCACTTTTCCTCCGATTTGTCTGACCGGAGCCGGCAGCTGAATGACGCCCCTTTAGGACAAGACGCGGATTACGTTCTGTGCTGGCTTCAACAATCTTTGAGACCATATGATAATCCGGTAATTGATGCCTCTGTTGAGCTTGGAAATAGCTTGGGCCTACCCGTCATTGTCTACCATGGTATCAGACAGGACTACCCGCACGCATCGGACAGGCTTCACTATTTCCTCCTGGGGGGCAGTCGGGATTTACAGATCGGATGCATGGACCGTGACATACGTTGCTTGAGCTATTTGCAAACTCCAAATAATACTGAAAAAGGCCTTGTTTATCGCCTCGCCGAAAGAGCCGCAGCAGTCGTCCTAGAGGACCACCCGACATTCGTTGCAAGATGGCAGTCTGAGAGCTTCAGCCAAAAGATCAACAGGCTAGTTCTTGCAGTAGATGCCGCGAGGCTCGTTCCGACGCGAATGCTGCCTCTTGATTTGAAAACGACGCCGGCCTTTCGAGCTGCTAATAAAGCCCTTCGAGATACTTACGCTGGAGTTCGACGCGACATTGCTCCCACTGTGCCGATTTATCGAGACGCATTCGAATTTGACGGCATCGATTTGACGGAAGCGACTGACGAGGACCTTATATTTCAGCTTTCGAATTGTGATATTGATCATAGTGTTTGGACCTGTCCAGAATTTCCGCCGAGCCGCCAAATCGCTCTCAGCCGGATGGAGGCCTTCCTTAACGATGATTTAGATCGCTATAAATGGACGAGAAATAATCCGACAAAAAAAGGCGCTGGCTCGAAACTATCCCCCTATCTGCATTTTGGCTTGATCGGGCCACGCGAGCTGTATGAAGCGGTTAAGCGGTCGGACGCACATTCGGCAGCAAAATGGAAATTCTTGGATGAGGCTGTCACTTGGAGGGAATGGTTTCACTATCAAGCCTACTATAACACGAATTTCGAACTATTCGATGGACTGCCTACAAAAGCCAAGGACACACTTATTTCACACGCGGTCGATGAGCGGTCTGAAATCTACGAATTATCTGACCTCTTACATGGACGCACATCAGACCCGGTTTGGAACGCCGCTCAGAAGCAGTGGTTATTAGCAGGCTATATGCATAACAATTTGAGAATGTATTGGGGCAAGAAGTTGATCGGGTGGACTCGCAACCCGATGGAGGCTTGGAATACTGCGTGTTATATCAATGACCGATTAAGTTTAGACGGACGAGACCCGGCGACTTATGGCAACATGCAATGGTGTTTTGGCAAAGCCAAACCGGGATATCGTGAAATCCCAGTATATGGGTGGGTCTCACCCAAGTCCTCCTCGGCCTTGCTGAAACGGGAAGGTGTGGGGGATTGGATCGAGAGCATGAATACGGTCGACCATCCAGAAATCAGAGTGCCGAACTATATCGTGGATCCGCTCAAGACATAACCAATGGCCATGTTTCAGGCTATTGCTGCACGATAACAACCATTTTGTTTAGGGTGGTAGATTGCGATAGCTCTTTCTCTCTCTCTAACCTGCGCTCAATGCCTCGCTGATCATATAATCTATAGGCTTATAAGAAAAATTATTTGATTGGCCGGCTGAACAGGATGTCAGAGCGACAATCATGTCCATCTCAGCTCGAAGGCTTATTGTATCCCCTGACTTGCTAAGGGGCGGTCTAACATCAATCTCGCCGGTCTCACTGTCTACGTGGACATGCATGAAGATATTAAAGGCTATTGGAATATTATCGCCGGATATACCGAATGGTCCGACAGCAGCTTCTAAATTACCAAAACAACCCCGATGGGGGTCCGTCTCATTGTATAATTTTCTAAACATTTCAGCTGAACAGGGTGTGAGCGTAAAGTCGTGTCGTCCGACATCATCACCGAGTATTGTCCACATCTCGCGACTGCGATTAGAGTAGAGTGTATCTCCCGTCGTCAAAAACAATCGACTGGCATAATCAATCGAACGCCCGGACGAAATATACTCGTTCTTGTCATGAGTGTTGAAGGAGATCAGGTCTGAAACTTGCTGACCCTCTGGATCTCGGACGGTTAAAATCTGACCTTTTTTCATCTCAAATCCGACACCGGATCTCGGCGCGATACGGGAGTACTTATTCATCAGGAGTATCCTTCAAACGCATCGGGCAAACCCAATTGTCAGGAAGTCTTCGGCCCGAATATTGTCTGGCCTCAGAGGAAGATCCGTGGTCGTCGAGCATTGGATTGATCGTGCCGTTAAACATAATCTCGCGTTTCCTAATCACTTTCTTAAGTTTATCATAACGTCCATCCGCTTTTAATTGATTGAATTGAAGGTTCGAATTAAAGACGAGGACCGGAAACGGGGTTCGTCTTGCATTCCGACTGGCGTTTGAATGCATCCCGACAACAAAAAATGGGTGTCCAGCTATACTCATTGAGAAGTGAGGGTTTTCGGGATCTGGAGAGACAGCCTCATGCCAGTTAAATTTGAGGGACTTTGAGGCATCAGACAAATCTCCGAGTCGGTCAAACAGCAATTTTTCGAACTCAAGCTCGCTAACGGGTGCGGATTCCGGGAACAGCGCAACAAATGACCTCACTCTCGGATCCTTCAAATCAATCGTATCAACATAGGCCAGTAAATCAAACCAAAGGCTCGTCGCCTGATCTTCCTGAGCGATATCCCTGTAGACCCTAAATTCAACATTACCTTGAACGAGCGCGGCCTTAGCTCCAACGCAGGGAAAGTCTGGCACGCTAATATAGTCTCGGATGGCATTTACCGTGCTGAGATCCTCGAGCGTATAAAAGTTAGACGGGGAGACAAGACTTTCAGGCAGCTTATTGTTTCGGGGCATCTACAAGCCTAAAAGTTGAAATATAAAATTTAGGGGTGACATATGTCCTGTTGATTGATTGCAATCATTAGCGCGTGATAAGATACTGAATATTTTCGTCACTAAATTTACCGCCGCCAATATCTGAAAACTTTAAGGTTATGACGATAGTTTGAAGTCAAAGGTCCAATTAGAAATGGTCTCAATCAGTCTTCGGCTATTACCGGTTACCGCTTGACGGACTGGAGGAGGGAATCACTAAGATCTACACTATTGTCTGATGTGTGAAGCACAGATATATCGCCGGTCGTTTCTAACACGACGGCTCGGACCTGACTGTAATTCAGCACGTTTGCCTCTCTCAGCTTCGCTATCAGGTCGTCCTCTGTCACGCGAGTAGCCCTCAAATTAACATACAAAATTTCGTCGCCGATCATGAGCAGTCTCGGCTGATTGTCGATGAGGCCCGCAGCCCATGACGTGTTTTTTCTCAAGACTGAAACTAAGTATTGAAGGGTAAACACTGACGCTAAAGCAATCACCCCGTCAAGTAGAGGCGTAGATTCGCTTAATAAAACACTGGCGAGAATGGAGCCAACTGCAATCGTCATCGCAAAATCAAATGAACTCATCTTAGAAAAGCTTCTTAGTCCGACTATCCGAGTCAGCACTACCAATGTAATGAATATAATTACGCAGCTAGTGATTATCATCGCGACCGATGAGGGCGTCGTGGTAAACCAATCGGGCATAGTCATCTGTCCCACATCAATATATAATAGATTTGCTATCAACGTCGCGAATCTGAATTCCCGGACCCACTTTCAATAAAAGCCGCAGCGCGACCATTGGTTCCAAAACTAACGCTTTTAACGGGTCAGCTCCTGCCGTATTCCTGGCCTAGAGAGAGAAAAATATGGCTAGACAATACATCATCGACTCCCTGTCAGACAATTTTGATATTGATGCTGAAGCGACAGGTATTTTGGACGGCGTCACGCTGACACCGAGGCATTTGAGTAAAGGCCAATCATTGTTCAGAGCGGGCGACACCGTCAAAAATCTATTCTGCGTAGCAGAGGGGTGGGTCACGTCAGAAGCAGAACTCGAAGCTGGAGGTCGGCAACTTTTAAATTTTCATGTGCCGATTGACATTGCTGGATTAGAGTTTTTGTCAGTGAGCCGCGCAACATCGACTATGACGGCTTTTGAAAATTCGCTACTGTACATGATACCGGTCAAGCCGTTTAAAGAAGGTCTGAAAAAGTCACCGGAAGCGTCACTCGCACTGCTGAATGTTCTCGGCCGTCGTTACATGACGATGCAAGATAGAATTTGCGTGTTTGCGCATGGTGACGCCCGCGCCAAGATTGCATATCTATTGTTAGGCTTGCGATCCAAGCAAGTAAGAAACGGCTTTAACGAACCTAACATCCTGCGGCTACCCCTTACCCAACCCGACATTGCGGACGCCTTAGGATTAAGTCCGGTCACAGTAAGTAGGGAGTTCACGAAGTTTACATCTGCGGGCGTGGTTAAATACAACAGAACGGAAATTACCATCACTGACGTTGACGCTTTAGAGGACTATATCACTCCGATCGTCACACAGCGTAGGCTGTCAGATGAATTCGGTTAAACTCTCTCGCTAACTGATACAGCCAAAGATTAGGTGCTCTCACTCGGCGTAATCTTCCGGATAACCGAGACAACCACGCCCACAAGCATTAAAACGATTGAAACCGAGAGAGCCGAAACAAGAACCGTTAACGAAAATGCCGTATTGTATAATATTAGAAAATAGTTGTTAGGGACCCCATCAAACTCCGACACGGGTAGCGTCAAAGTCAAAAGCAGAACGATTGAGGCCACTAAGCAAACTGCGCTTGTCACACTTATGAGTGCTACAGTCTGATACATCTGCCGATCAAAATCTTTATCCATGCGTCTCACCAAGCCGACCAAGGTGAGCATCAAGGCAAGGGTTGTCCCGGAGCTCGTTGCGATTGCGCTTCCAAGATATAAACCGCTGGACTGTAATGATGAAAATAAATCTAGAATAGCTGCCTCCCGGTAGATTGTTCCTTTAAGAAGCCAAGCACCAACACCAAAAAGACAAATTCCTAAAAATCCGAGTATCGGCAATTTTTGTTTTGATAAAATTTCTATCATGAGATGTTCCTCGGCAAATCGATTTCTTATTGCGCCCCGTATTTAGGTGACTCAAGTCTTGCATAATTCTCCGATCCGCACCCACTGGTCACACAGGCTGAGCCCTTGGTGAAGTCTGGACTGCCACACACGGCACAACATTTTTGCTTTGAAGAGTCATTAACTTCCGAGTCCTCCTCTGCAGGATCTGGTGGTAGTATAGATAATCCATTTGATTTTGTCTCTGACTTGAAGACACTAATCTCACAACTTGGTTCCAAGACACACAAACTAATCTGGCTCAGATTACATATGCCCTTGACGCGCAACATCTCCAACAAGGCTTGCCTCCCGACGCTCGTGCTCTGCAAATCCTCCATCTGAATGACCCCATCCCGAATCATAATAGTGGCGTCTCCTTCAATAAGATCTCGAAATTTGTGGCTCCTCTGTGAGAGCTCAATTAAGAATTTGTTGAAGCCCACAATAAGCGTAATTACGACGAGACAATGGAGGATTGGCACCTTCGGATAAAATGCAACGTCACCAACTGCGGAGCCCAACGCAACGATAACGATCACGTCCATAATGGACATTGACGCCTTTGTCCTTCGGCCAAATAGTCTCAACAGAACAAAAGTGTAGACATAAATAATGAGTGTACGAGCGAGTATCTCAATATAGAAGAGAGTGTCCTGCTCTCCAAAAAACATCCGGCCAATTTCAAGGGGGGTTACTGCATCCGACACTGTGGAGATCCTTAGATGAGTTACTGCGCCACCCTTCGGACAGCGCGGAACTCGCTATAATAAACCGGTCAAATAGTGACGATGTCATGTGATATGATGAGCGGATAACCTCGCAAATTTTTCTGTCATTTTCGTTATTGTTCAGGTCTCATTTTCTAGAGAGCGCCACCATGTCTTATAGGATGAATTTTGCACAAATACTCGGTTCTCGTCCGGCCTCCCGTCCTCCCACCACACTGGACCCCTTTCGCCTAATGCGATCTTTGCTTCATTGACGCGCGCCCTAGCCAACTTGAGCTGGTCTGGATCTCCTTGATACTTTTTAACATCCCGCCTAGCCTCCATAAGCGAATTCAGTAGCGATTTACGCCTTGCTTCACTCAGCCTGGGGTCTGACATCCGCCAGAGCCGTCTTCGTACAACGAAATAACGACCATCTGGAGTGACCGGGTATCTCATTTAAATGGTTGTCCGAAGTGAGCGATGGCAAAGGTTACCCAAGTGAGTCCGAGCGCGAACACCAGTCATACAAAAGAAGCACCCCGCGAGCTAGGGATTGCTGCGGAGTGCCACCAGTTTGCGTAGGTCGCATACGTGGGTTTTTGAATAATTTGAACATCACTAACATGGCGACGTCGCTGTAACATCTATCCATGCGGTGTGAACAAGCCAATTGAACACTATCCCTGAATTAGCAGACTTCAGACAACTATGATGTGGCGACTAATCGGTAGCCGACTCATTAATTGTGCTTTCAGCGATATCTGTCATCCGCCGGTCGCCATCATAACAACCATCCAAGCATTTTTTCAGCGCTTCATGATCTTCCTTGTGACCAAGCGCTTTGGCGAATGCGGCAGCCGTGCCATAACCGGCAATCGCATAATGCGTCATCCGTTGGTTTTGAGCTATAATTGACGCATCTTTGACATGAGCGTCGGAAAACTCATCATCGAAAACGTGAGCTTTCACTTCTTCGACTAGGCCCTTCATTCCCTTACAGACCATGCCTGTAGCTTTTTTATCGTGTCGCTCGCAGATATCTTTCAGCGTTGACATACCCGACTCGATACCGTCGTGACTGTCTTGCAGCGCAGACTTCAATTTGTCGTTTTTCGCGGCTTTAACGAGCCGTTTTGTGATCGCAGCAGACTGTTTATCAGCGCTGTAAAGATCTTTAAGTTCGTGAATATAGAGGTCGGATAAGTTCTTGACGGCCATGTTGTGCTCCAAATGTTATGTCGTGAGAAATCTCTCTAAAACAAACTCTAGGTAAGCGGAGGAGTTCCGAGATCTCTTTCAGCCGAAATATGACGGCTTACTGGCATTGCCCGGCTTGGTCCGCGGCCACCATATCGCATGATAATTTCAAAGAGGTCAGTTGGTTTTCAATCGAAGTTTGAGTCTGCTGCTAACAGAGAAACTCAAAGGTCGAAAAAAGAAGACAATTGTCGAGACATTCCCTTTATGGACAAGGTCCCTTAGCGACGGTTGAGTTCGGTTGTCTAGGTTTGAACGCGTTCGACGCAGAGTTAGCACACCCACTTGTTTACTGAAAAATTGAGAAATTCTCGAAAGAGAGTTTCATTCGATATATACTCATCATGATATGCCATCGTGATGGATTGATTTTTTTAAATAGATGTCTTCGAATTATTTTGATCGTCTAGCGGAGACTTTTCATCAGTTATCTGCTCTTATGCCTCAAAGCCCGCTCATAAATGATTGTTTGAATTCGCAGTGTCTGGAGCGCTTCCCCGTCTAAGCAGTCGTCTCAATCCAAATGCCATGAAGGACACAAGGACAGTGCGGATAACAAATTTCATTTCTTTATCTCCAAATTTACGTATTTGGAATGCCTCACGCGGCGCAGCGTTCCAATTAAGCCTGAGCATCGTGCAAACCATAGCAGGGCTTAAGCTCCGCGCGGGGATAGCTGCTGCGATACAATTTAAATTTGTCGTTGCTCAAAGACTTAAGACCTCCCAATGGAAGACACGGAAATAAGCCAAACCCCAGCGTGTAAGTCGTTATCAATATGTGTGAACTTTATTTTGATTTAAAATTTCAGATGGGCAAGAATATTTCGGCCTTAAAGGAATTCAAAAGCCACGGTGCTGAACCTTTTGGGAACACCGATGGATGGGGAATAGGGTTTGTAAGTGCCGATGGTGATATGACCCTAACGAGGGGATTGAAACAGGCCAGTTTAGATCCCACTTGGCCTACCGAACCGGAAGGCAATACAAAGATTACAACCTCGCATATTCGAGAAGCGTCTGAGGGCGGCGTCGTTCTGGAGAACTGCCAGCCCTTTGTCCGCCAGCTTGGTCGAACTCGTGTGGTCTTCGCTCATAATGGGGAATGCCCTGGACTTGAGACATCACCTGAATTCAAGACGTGCGCGTTTTCACCTGTCGGAACAACTGACTCCGAAGTTAGTTTCGCTTTACTTCTTGGACGTCTTGCGGACATCAATTGTAAAGACCCTCGGCTCGTTTTGACGATCTTGCTAGATTTTGCACGGGATATGGCGGAGCGTGGTCCCGCAAACCTGATTGTGTCCGTTGGAGAATGGCACTTCATTTTCGCTGATGTTCGTAAGCCAGTTGGCGAGGACTCCCTACAAGAACCGGGCCTATATCTAAAAAGATCGGAATCTCAGCTCTTAGCGTATAGCGAACCTCTACAAAGCGGATGCGTCCCGGTCGCGCGCGGCGCGTGGTATTTTGCCGATGCGCAAAGCGTTTTGCAGCACGGTACGCTTAAATTAGACGATCGAACTTTAGAATTCAGTAAAGCGTGACAATGCGTTTATGTGAGCGTTACGGCCTCATCGGGAAGCGGTTTTTGCAGGTCCAACGTTTCAAGGCCGCCCGACATCCACCGTTCACAGTCCTCAGGCGTCGATAGGATGACAGGCATTGCTTTTGGATGAATGGGCGCCACGACATTGTTTGGCTCTGTTGTCAAAAACGCGAACAAACTCCAATCGTGCACTTCCCTAACTCTTCGCTTCTTCCCCGGAACCTCCGTCAGTCTTTCCCCCGTCCAAGGCCGAAAAACACCGGCGAACATTGGGGACTTGCAGTCTATCTCGAACCAGGCATTTCTCTTTGCCTTGCTATTCCACTCTGCGAATGCGGAAAAAGGAACGAGGCATCGATATTGAGCTTTCTCGATACACCGCGCCACCAGCTTGATTTGAGATTTCGTATATTTGTGATCGGACGGGCCTTTTCACGAATGGGCGGAAATCCCCAGCGCTTCGTCACAATGTCGAGGCCGTTTTTACCGTTAATGAGGACGGGACCGTCCTGGTCTGCGCCGACAAAGCCGGGTTCAATGTTTTTGCCGCGGGCCGCATCTGACAGCGATAAACCACTCCCTTCAAAAAAATGAATAATTTTGGATTGAGCGACATCTTGTCGGTATAAATTGCACATAATTGGCCTTGGGCTACAAAATTATCCTTACGCTATATTGCTATAACGTCCAACCATGTGCGGAGTTGCAGCTTTGTCCTCAGGCGCGCCTTGCTTCCACAAATGATGCCGATGCACTATCGGCTAAATTCTTATCGGACTCATACATCGTAGACGGAATAATGGGTCTATGTTATACGTATATCGCAGGTTATCAGTGGGAGTTTAGCTTGCGAGGTCTATCGTATGCTTACGGTAGACCTCACTCTAGTCCCGGTGGGACGACGCTATCTCCGAAATGCCAACTCACTTTCTTTTCGATCAACCTGTCCGGCGATCACCACTTCGTGGTCCAAGTCTCCATTTTCCCGCATACTCCATGGTTCTCCCTCTCCAAATATTAGGTGGTCGATCAGAACAACGTCTATGCCGATAAGGGTGGTTTGAAGTTTGCGTGTCACCCTCAAGTCGGTTTCGCTTGGCCATGCATCTCCGCTCGGATGATTGTGGGCCATAATTATTGCGGATGCATCGACAAGGGCGCAATGCCGCACGATCTCTCTGGGATAAAACGGTGCCCGATCAATTGAACCCTCCCAAATAGATTCATCAATAAGCCTATTCTTCAGGTCCAGATAAATTATGACGAGGGCTTCATTCCTTCTTCCGTTTAATAACGCGCTCAGATGGGTTTTCGCCGACTCAATAGACAAGATATAAGACGCCGCTTTCATCGCTGTTTCGCGCGTCATGGAGGCCACGGCCTGAGGAATTGTGGTGAGCAATCTCGCAGCTTCATCGCCGATGAGCGCCGTAAGCGCGCTTTGACTCGCCCGAACAGTCTGCTGAAATCCCTCAAATGTATTTAGGAGAAGCTCTGCGTGGACATGCGGGTGAGGGGAGACAGTTTTTAAAAGAGCCGTCAAAACCTGACGGTCAAACTCCAAAAACTTCTCTTCATACTCACTCATACGCACCAGCTCCCGACCGCACCCTGACAAGGATTTGTATACAGAGGTTGTGTTTGGGATGGCACACCTAAATTAAGTGGAGTGGTAACCATAATGCTGTGTCACGCCGCATCATTCATTATGGATTCACGTCATTCCGCTAACCGGAGTTATGATAAGATATTTCACGCATTTTGCTGTCGCGACGCTGCTGGTATTAACCACGCCTTACGACATAGCTGTCAACGCCGCCGACGGTCGCTCCCCCCATGACGTCGCCGAATTTGACACCGTCTATTGGTCTGATGGAGATAGCGGCCGTTTGGGATCGTTGAAGTTTCGGTTAGCGAATATTGATGCGCCCGAAACGGGCTCGATGAAACAACGCGGCGGCGCTAAATGTGAGCTTGAGCGGGAGCTAGGCTTTGAAGCCAAAGCCTATATTGTTGGATTTACCAAAGATAAGACGATCCGTATTGTGCGTGACTATGGTAAGGATCGGTATGGCCGCCTTGTCGTGGACCTCGAAGCGGATGGCTTAAGTGTGGCTAAAGCGGGTGTCACCGCAGGACATTTAAGGGACTGGCCTCACATAAAGGGGCGAGCTCAATCACCGAAGCCAAATTGGTGCGCCAAACAAAGGCCAAAATCAAAATGATGAGTTTGTGAGAAACACTGTGAGGATGATAGCCGGGACGCCAAAGAATAAGCCTCGGCCAATCCACTTTTCGCGCGGCGTGACTTGCATGGCCCTGTGAGTGCTTTCTCTCAGCTCAGCGCGTTCATAGTTTGATACGCCTTTGATATCTGGGGCTGTTTCGCCTTGGGCCAGAGCCTGTACTCTGCGCCGTTCTGAGATTTCATGGATATGGCGCGTCCATGTCACCATGAGGCCAATCCAAGCAATG